>JGI2065J20421_1001078_pt1 | contig 22082 bp, 25 predicted proteins | sample Biomet5_FD_20421 | JGI IMG/M metagenome (IMG submission 20421)
ATGGCTTATAAGCCTGTTGAGCGCGCGAAGTGCGCGAAACAAAACCCACCCGCTATGCGGGTGCGCGACGTAAGTTATACAAAAATCACCCACTTGCTATAATAGTGATTGTTCAAGCCACTATTGCATAGCGAAGAAGGTGATTTTATGGCCACAAAATTAAATAGCCTTGCGCACACGAAATGGTACTGCAAATATCACATCGTGTTCACCCCAAAGTATAGACGAAAAATGATCTACAATCAATATCGTGACAGTCTGAAAGAAATAATCAAAACGCTGTGTAAATACAAAGGCGTAGAGATCATCGAAGGACACATGATGCCTGATCACGTTCATCTGCTGGTCAGCATACCGCCTAAAATCAGTGTTTCGAGTTTCATGGGATATCTCAAGGGAAAGAGTGCGCTGATGATGTTCGATAAGCATGCGAATCTGAAATACAAATTCGGCAACAGGCACTTCTGGTCGGAAGGGTATTATGTCAGCACGGTAGGACTGAACGAGGATACGATAAAGAAATACATCCGAGAGCAGGAAAAACATGATCAGGCCGTGGACAAACTGAGTGTCAAAGAATACGAAGATCCATTTAAATAACCCCTTTGAGGGGTAGCCAAAGTGGCAAGAGCAATGTGGCTTGAACAAAGTTAAAGCCAGCGCCTTGAGACGCCGGCTGGTAATCCGGGGCTTATAGCCCTGGAGCAAACCACCCTTTTTAAGGGTGGTCATGATTGCCGGAAAAAAATCTTGGAATACAGGAAAATGTGGAATATACTTGATTACAGATAAATAAGGAAGTCAGAGGGTGAGATATATGGGAATATCAACTAAGAGGAAGCGCATCGGCAGCTGTATTATTGCCGTGTTATTATCGGCGGCCGTGGCAGTATCGATGATGCCGTCGGGAACTGCGGCTGCATCAAAAATGAAAGTCGAATGGTTCAATGTCGGCGCGGGCGACAGCATGTTCATAAAATTCCCGAGCGGCAGGACTGTTTTGATCGACGGGGGTACAGTCAGCCGGGGAAGCTCTGTTGTCAGCAAACTCAAAAGAATGAAGGTCGGGACGATCAATTACTGTATTTCGACTCACCCTGACAGCGATCACTGCGGCGGACTGCAGGAAGTATTCAAAAAAATGAAAGTCAGACATTTTTATTATCCGGGTGATGCCGCATATTCGACCTTGACAGCCAGGAAACTGATCGGACTGGCGAAAAGAGAGGTCGGATGCAGACTCCATCATCCGCAGCGCGGCACCAGGATCAGTGGCGGCGGCGGCGCCAGTCTTACTTTCGTCCAGGCAGACAGAAATTATTCTTCGGACAATGAAGACAGTCTGGCATCATTCATCAGTTACGGCAAGATGCAGATACTTTCCTGCGGGGACAATGAAAACGGGTCTGAAGAGGCGATAGCCAGACATAATGTAGATATACTGCAGCTGCCGCATCACGGCAGTAAATATGCGACGTCTTCCGCTTTCATAAAGCGTTTTGATCCGGAAAAAGTCATAGTGTCTACGGACGGCCATAAATACGGACATCCCAATAAAGAAGTATTCAAAAGATTAAGAGCATACGATAAAAGGATCAGGGTCTGGAGAACAGACAGGAAAGGCGATATCGTCATTACAGCTACGAAGAGCAAATGGAGTATCGCGGGAAAGGGCGTTGCAGTCAGTCATTACTGCAGGAGCACATCCTCAGGCAGCACTGTGCACACTTCCGGAAAAGTGTTCATCACCCGGACCGGAAAGAAATATCACAGGATAAAAAGCTGCCGCGGACTTGCCAGTGCCAGCGCGATATATTCCGTGACACTGTCGCAGGCCAAAGCAAAAGGCTTGACTAAATGCGCCATCTGCTGGTAGAGAATATTCATACAGGAGATCCTCAGACAAATACCATATGAATACAGGCTGCAGCTGCGTCCGCAAGGGCGCGGCTGTTTTCCGTCTGCCCTGCATTCGGTCATGTCTATTTTCCGTCTGTCCTGTATCCTGTCACGGCGAGATATATAAGACAGCCTGTTACAGCGATGGCAGTTACAGCCAGTTTTATGCTGATATCGAACATCTTTATTCACCTCCATTTTCACGGGTCGTGCCGGCTTCCCTGCGCTCTTTCTTAACGACATCGGTGTCGTTTTTACAGGAGGCAGAAAAAGCAAGTTTATCATTATACATCAGTTCGTCTATATGTGTCTGGAATTCTGAAACCGTCATTCCTGAAGCCGGATCATAAATGTCGCCGCCTATGCTGAATGACAGATGGAAAGCTCTGTCGGCGCTGCTGTTGAACGATTCGGTACTGTTCCTTATCCTCTTCATGATAGCATACAGATCGCTGCGCCGCAGTACATCGGCCACGATACAGAATTCGTCTCCGCCGTATCGGGCGACCATAGTGTCTGATCTGGTGATGCTGCGAAGCAGCATAGCTACATTTATCAGTGCCGTATCGCCGGCCGTATGTCCCAGCTTATCGTTGATGCTCTTGAAATTATCGACATCAAGCAGTATCGCGGCTAATTGATGATTCTCATCTGCGGCCATCATTTTTTTGTTAAGATAATTATCGAGTTTCCTTCGATTGTAGAGCCCTGTCAGGTAATCGCGGTCAAGGTTGCGGTTCTGCACATATACGAAAACTATCAGTTCGGAGTAGACAGTCGCATTGAGTGCGAATGCATATCCGTATACAAGTATCTGCAGTATGCTTGCTGCTACCGGCAGCATAAGGAAAAAAGCAGGGATATAAAATGGTTGCGTTCGACATTACGGCGGTATTTGATAAGCAGCAGTTCGGTATATACTGCCATCAGGAGCATAGCTGTGCCCGTTATCATAAACAAAGGTCCGCGATGGTACACATTGGCTGAATCGAAATAATATATCAGTCCGCTGAAAGGAGTGGAAAGCGATACGACTGCGTTGGCAGCTGTCAGGATCAGGAAAACGACCAGTGCCCTCTTTCGGACATTATTTTTGATCGACAGCTGGTCGCAGACATACAGCATCCATATGATCATCAGCAGAGGGTTGAGCAGGAACAGTATCATATTAGAGGCAGTATAGATATCAAAAATAATGCCGGTACTGCCGTCCATCCTGCTGAGTGCATCGGCGGCGATCTCGATAAAAGTGACGGTCAGCATCAGAATAAAATACTGCTGTGACCGGATCTCTCCTATGCGGTTGTGCAAGTCGCGTACAGATGAAAAAATCAGAAACCCGAGTATCAGCTCGGAAAAAATTCCTGTCCCTAGATTGACTTCAAAATTCATTTCACTCAAATCCGTTTCCCTCCTGATGATACTATTTTAACACATCGGCAGTCGTGTTCAAGACAGATATGCATGCGGTCGGGATTTTTTGCATGATGTACTGCTGTAGCCGGATTTCAATGCTGCGCGGTATTCAAACCGGGGCCGGGCTGTGATATAATAAACAGGTAATAATCAAGGAGTGGAATAAATGGATTTGATATTGAATATTCTTGAAGCAGCGGCCGGAGCAGTATTAGTCATCTTCGGACTGGTAAATATCAGCGGCAGACTGGTACCGGGCAGTACAACAAGTAAAAAGTATACAGAGGAATCGATACAGAAATGGCTGCGTCCGGAAGGAATCTCTGACGTGATCTTCGGCATAGGGGTGCTGATACTCGGAATCACTGATATATGCAGTATGCCGGAGTGGTGTCGCTGGGCAGGATACGGCATCGCCGCGATCGGAGCGATCGGAGCCGGTTATGCGATGAAGACGATACTCGTGAAGAAATAAGCAGCAGGAACAGAGCAAAGCGATGCTCATAAGAAAATGGATATCGTGAGTGGAGAAAGACGATAATTGTGGAGAAATAAGCAGCAGGAGCAGATGATGAAAATACTTATACTGGAAGGAAGCCCAAGAAAGGGCAACACGAAAACAGCCGTAACAATACTTGAAAAAGGAATCAAAGAAAATATCACGGAGGCCGAGACAGAAACGATACATGTCTGCGATCTGGACATAGCGCCCTGCAGCGGCTGCGACGGCTGCGCTGACACGGGCAGATGCGTCTTTGATGACGGCGGCAGCGAGATCGTTGATAAAGTAAAACAGGCGGACGTACTGGTGTTCGCCACACCTGTATACTGGTGGGGGATCACTGCACAGCTGAAGATCGTTATAGACAGATTCTATTCCGGATCCTTGAAGACGACCGAAGGCCCGGCAAAAAAGATGGGTCTGATCGTCGTAGGCGAAGGCAAACAGACCAATCCGCAGTACCGCTTCATCGAAGGACAGTTCGGCTGCATAGCTGAGTATCTCGGTTGGGAGTATGTTTTTGCAGAATCGTATACTGCACTTGCTCCGGATGATCTGGCAAAAGACCGGATAGCTGTTGAAGATATCGGGAGACTGTGGAGAAAGATAATATAAATGCATGGTCCCGTCGAACAGTGTGCGGCGGGACTGTTTTTACGGGCATGGGAGAAGAATATGAGTGCGTGGTTTATTGCGCTGATAACAGTGGTGGCGGTATATACAGCTGTGCGGGTGATAAAGGCCAATACGGATATAGGAGGACGTGAACCTGTTTCGGGAAGAGTCTGTGACGTCTCTTTTTTTCTTGATGAAAAAAACATCGGCTGCCTTACGACAGAAGTAAGGGGAAGAAAAACCAGGATGACATATCGACGTCTGGCCGGCCGTTATGGTCTGGGCAGTCTCGACTGCGACAGAGTCGTGGCGGAAATGATACTGACCCTCAAGAAAGAACGCTTCCCGGCAGGTGACATACCTGGAATCGAAAGGGTAATAGAAGAGCAGATCAGGGATCCGCAGACCAGAGAAGAAACCAGAAAAGAAATGGAGAAAATAACGCTCGGCAATATGTCGGCGGGGAGAGCGCAAAAGGGAGGGCGCAGCGGAAGCCGTACCGGCGGTCCTGCAGATACCCGTCCTGAAGAAGATGAAACGTATGATATCGGATTAATGGAGGACCTGTTCAAGTGACACTGCGGCTACGAACAATTGAAACAGCTAAAAGATTGACAATACTGCTTTATGTGATATAATGTTTATCAAGTTAACGCTTTAACGCAATAAAGAGATGAAATAACGGAGACGCAATGGTAGACAGAAAAGCAGAACTAAGGCCTCAGGAGCAGGCCACCCTCAGACTGAGGGGGCTGTACGAACAGTACGGCTACAGAAAATACAGGATGAGCAAGTTCGAAGAATACGGCCTGTATGCGGCAAATAAAGAATTCCTGGCCGGAGACAAGGTGCTGGCTTTTACGGACCTTGACGGCCGGCTGATGGCCCTCAAGCCGGATGTGACGCTTTCGATAATAAAAAATACTGCGGCGACGCCGGAGAAGAGCGAGAAGCTCTACTATATCGAAAATGTCTACCGCGAGAGCAGAGAGAGCAATAATTTCAAAGAGATCCCCCAGATGGGCCTTGAGTATATAGGCAGGATCGATGATTACGGCATCACGGAGGTCGTATCGCTGGCCTGCAGGACCCTGGAAGCGATCAGCGGCGAATACATCCTGGAGATGAGTCATATGGATTTCGCCACGGGACTGCTGCGCAGCATGGACATGTCGGAAGACGCTTACATGCACATGCTCAAGCTGATCAGGAACAAGAATGCTGACGGCATCAGAAAGATTGGTGCGGCCGAAGACCTCGGCGAACAGCAGACAGAAAGTCTGGTCGAACTGACCAGGCTGTACGGTCCTGTAGAGGAGACCATCAGCAGAGCTGAAAAGCTCGCTGCCGACGAAAGCATGCGACAGGCTCTGGACCAGCTTTACGATATATGGATGGGGCTGTGCGCCATGTCTGCCGGAGACTGCAGCAGAGTGCAGCTGGATCTTTCGATGGTAAACGATATCGATTATTACAACGGCATCATTTTCAAGGGATATATCAAGGATCTGCCGCGGAATGTCCTGGCAGGCGGCCAGTATGACAGGGCCATGGCCATGTTCGGGAAAAAAGCGGGCGCTCTCGGCTTTGCTCTGTATCTCAACGAGATCGGCAGGATAAAAGCCGGAAAGGCCGAATACGATATAGATGCAGTCCTGCTGTATGATGAAGCAGAGAAGACAGAAGACATAGCCGGAGCAGTCATGGAACTGGCCGGCAGGGGATTAAGTGTGAGGGCCGAGTCGGTCCTTCCCGAGGGTATCAGATACAGATACCTTTATGAATTGAAGGACGGCGTCTGCGCGGCTGCTGATGACAAGTCAGCCCCCCCGGATCCGGGAAGCTGCAGCGGTTCGACCGCAGGAAGCGGCAGTGCGGCCGCAGACTGCAGCGGAAAGGGGGCCGAGTGATGCTGAATATAGCTCTGCCGAAGGGAAGACTCGGCGATCAGGTATACGAAATGCTGAAGAGCTCGGGATACAGCTGTCCGGGATTTGAAGATAAAAACAGAAAACTCATCGTGGAGAACGAAGAAAAGGGGATCAGATATCTTTTCGTCAAGCCCAGTGATGTCGCTGTCTATGTCGAACATAATGCAGCTGATGTAGGCATCGTCGGCAAGGATATACTGATCGAGACATCGCCGGATGTCTATGAACTGCTCGATCTGGATATCGGCAAATGCAGGATGGCGGTAGCTGCGCCGAAGGGATTTACTGACGACACAGACAGGACCCTGCGTGTCGCCACCAAATATGTAAATGTTGCAAAGCAGCATTACACCGAGATGGACCGTGACATAGAGATAATCAAACTGAACGGCAGCATCGAACTCGGCCCTATACTGGGGCTGTCGGATGTCATTGTAGATATAGTGGAAACAGGCAATACACTGAGAGAAAACGATCTTGAAGTGATCGAGGAATTCAAGGATATCAGTGCCAGATTCATTGCCAACAAATCGAGCTTTAAATTTGAAAACAGCGTCATTACGGAAATGGCGGAAAAACTGGAGCAGGTCGTTCGCGAAAGGGAAAAAATATGAGCAGATTCATGCGTCCTTCGATGGAGTTTCTGGAAGCATACACGCCGGGAGAGCAGCCGAAGGAGCAGGTCATAAAACTGAATACGAACGAGAATCCGTTTCCGCCCAGTCCGGAAGTCAAACTGGCGCTGTCGCAGATGGACAAGGACAGGCTCTGCCTGTATTCGGATCCGGAAGTGACCGCTGTCAGCCGGGCAATAGCCGAATATTATGATATCGAGACGGATCAGGTGCTGGTGACCAACGGGTCGGATGAGGCTCTGGGATTCGCGTTCATGGCTTTCGGAAGAGAGGTGTGCTATCCGGAGATCAGTTACAGCTTCTATCCGGTATATGCCGATGTCTTCAGCACTGATGCAGTCAGTGTGCCGCTGAAAGATGATATGACGATAGACCTTGAAGCGTTCAAGTCCGTGGCGGGAACAGCAGTGATAGCCAATCCGAATGCTCCGACAGGGATCGCTCTTGATATCGGACAGATCAGGGAGCTGGTCGAAAGCGACAGGAACAGGCTGGTGATAATAGATGAAGCATATGTGGATTTCGGCGCCGACAGTTGTGTGCCGCTGACGAAGATATATGACAACCTTGTGGTCGTGCAGACGATGAGCAAATCCAGAAGTCTTGCCGGCATGCGTGTCGGATATGCAATCGGCAGCAGGGAGATACTGGATGATTTGAAAAAAGTAAAATACAGTTTCAATCCGTATAATGTCAACAGTATGTCGATGATCGCCGCGGCTGCGGCCATGAAGGACAGGGATTATTTCGAAATGACACGCAGCAGAATAATCGAGACCAGAGAATGGATCGTCGGCGAGTTCAGAAAGCTGGATATAGAAGTGCTGCCTTCGAAAGCGAATTTCTTTTTTGCGAAGACAGGCGCTGATTATCCTGCACAGCTGCGTGAGCGCGGGATACTGGTACGTCATTGGGACCGTGATATCATCAGAGACTGGACCCGCGTAACAGTGGGGACAAAGGAAGAAATGGAAGCGCTGCTGAAGGCTACCAAAGCGATAATGTGTACAGCATAGGATGGCCTGCAGGCGTTTCAAAAGAGCCGCGGCCGGGTCATGCCGCAAACGGCGCAGATATACAAAGGAGAAAAAGGATGCGTACAAGCGAGATAAAGAGAAAAACGAATGAGACTGATATTTCACTCAGTCTGGATATCGACGGCAGCGGCAGATATGATATCAGCACCGACTGCGGTTTCCTTAACCACATGCTGGAACTGTTCACGCGCCACGGACGATTTGATATATCGCTGAGATGCGCAGGCGACAGCGAAGTCGATTTCCATCATACGACGGAAGACATCGGCATCGCTCTGGGACAGGCCTTCCGGGAAGCGCTCGGTGACAAGAAGGGCATAGTGCGGTACGGCAGCATGATGCTTCCCATGGATGAGGCCCTGGTGCTGACAGCTCTGGATATCAGCGGAAGATCGTGCGTCAATTATGATGTCGAACTCAAATCCATGAAGGTGAGCGACGGCGACGGGGATGTATCAGCCATGAAGGTCGGCGCTTTCGATACCGAGCTAGTCGAGGAATTCCTGACGGCGTTCGCCCGCGAGCTGGGGCTGACCCTGCACGTGGTGGAGATGGCCGGCAGCAATACTCATCATATCATTGAAGCGGTGTTCAAGGGATTCGGACGCGCACTGGCAGAAGCCTGTGCTATAGATGAGAAATATGCGCAAGAAATACCTTCTACGAAAGGAGTCCTGTGACAATGATAGCAATTATAGATTACGGAGTAGGCAATCTGTTTTCACTGCAGGCTTCACTAAAATACATTGGAGCCGAGGCCAGGGTGACCGGCAGTGCAGATGATATAAGAAATGCGGACCGGATAATCCTGCCGGGTGTAGGCGCATTTGCTGATGCGATAGAAAAGCTGCGCGCCACCGGACTGGTCGAGGTCATAAAAGAGGAGACATCGGCAGGCAAACCGCTGCTGGGGATATGCCTGGGCATGCAGCTGCTGTTCGATAAGAGTTTTGAATACGGCGAGCATGAAGGGCTGGGCCTGATCAGAGGCGAGATCGCTTCCATAGAGGACGACCTTTCGCCGCGCATGAAGGGCGTGCTGAAGGTGCCGCATATAGGCTGGAACAGTCTGCAGATAAAAGAAGACGAGCCGCTTTTCAAAAATACGAAGCAGGGCGATTATGTATACTACGTCCACAGCTTTTATGGACGCGGATGCGCTGAGAACACTATTGCATCGTCACAATACGATATAACGATAACAGGCGCGGTACGCAGCGGCAGCGTGTACGGGACCCAGTTCCATCCTGAAAAAAGCGGACGCGTCGGACTGGGCATACTGCGTGCGTTCAATGAGATACAGTGCGGCGGGGAAGGTGGACCGGCATGAAGATATTTCCGGCAATAGATTTGAGAGACGGCAAAGCTGTGAGGCTGGTGGAAGGCGATTATGACCGCATGACTGTGTACGGCGATGACCCCGTGAGCATAGCCGGAGGTTTTCGGGAAGCGGGCGCGGACTGTCTGCATCTGGTAGATCTGGACGGAGCCAGGGATGGACGTCTGATCAATTTTGAAATGATAAAGCAGATCGTGAGCAGCACAGATATGTTTGTGGAAGTCGGCGGCGGCATCAGGAACGAGGAACGCATCAGGCAGTATCTCGATCTGGGTGTCGGCAGAGCCATACTGGGGACAGCAGCGGTGAAGGATTTTGATTTTACGGCGCGGATGGCTGATAAATACGGCAGCAGGATCGCGGTCGGAGTCGATGCCAGAGGCGGTCGTGTCGCAGTAAACGGCTGGAAGGAAGTAACGGATACAGACAGTTTCGACTTCTGTGTGAAGCTGCGTGACGCGGGAGTCTCGACGGTCATATATACGGATATCAGCAGGGACGGCAATCTGTCCGGGACCAATATCGAAGCCTATGAAAGACTTACGGAAATAAAGGGCCTCGATATAGTCGCTTCCGGAGGCATCAGTTATAAAGAGGAGATCATAAAGCTGAAGGAGCTGGTCAGCGGAGCCATCCTCGGCAAGGCGCTGTACAGCGGGGCTCTTGATCTGGCCGGATGCATAGAGCTGAGCAGAACATGATACAGAACGGCACTGCGCCTGAAAGCAGATACAGGCGTGCGCGCAGAAAATAAAAAACGGAGAACAGCATGATAACGAAAAGGATAATACCCTGTCTCGATGTGAGGGACGGGAAGGTAGTGAAAGGCGTGAATTTCAAAGGTGTGCGTGATGTAGCCGATCCGGTGGAAATGGCTGCTTTCTATAATGAGAGCGGTGCGGACGAGCTGGTGTTCTACGACATCACAGCAAGCGTGGAGGGCCGAAAGCTTTTTTCGGATGTCCTCACTGAGGTCGCTTCCCGTATCTTCATACCGCTGACAGTAGGCGGCGGCATAGATACTTTGGAGGATTTCGACAGGGTGCTCAAATGCGGCGCCGACAAGGTCAGCGTCAACAGCGGCGCGATCAAGGATCCCTCGATAATCGAGAGGGGGGCCAAAAGATACGGCGACCAGTGTGTGGTGCTGTCGATGGATATCAAACGGGTCGACGGGTCCTTCCACCTTTTCACAAAAGGCGGCCGCGAGGATACCGGCATCGATGCCCTGCAGTGGACTGTAGACGGAGTTGACAGGGGCGCCGGCGAGCTGGTGGTCAACAGCATAGACACCGACGGCGTGAAGGGCGGCTTCGATCTGGAACTGCTCGATGAGATCGCTGCACGTGTGAAAGTCCCTATCATAGCCAGCGGCGGAGCCGGTAAGATGGAGGATTTTTCGGAGCTGTTCAGGCACACGGGAGTAGATGCAGGACTGGCGGCAAGCATATTCCACTTCAGAGAAGTGGGGATCCCCGAGCTTAAGGAATATCTGCGCGGGCAGGGCGTAGAGGTGCGTCTTTGAGACGAAAAGATAAAATCGCCCGCAGGCTGATAAAAGTTAAAGGAAACAAAAAAGCAATTGAAGAAATAATAGAAAACAAAGGAAAGACAAATGGAAATCAAATTCGATGAAAACGGGCTGATCCCGGCAATAGTGCAGGACTTTTTTTCAAAGCAGGTGCTAACGCTTGCGTATATGAATAAGGAAAGTCTGGAAATAACGATGAAGGAAGGCAGGACCTGCTTCTGGTCACGCAGCCGGCAGGTGCTGTGGCGCAAGGGCGAGACCTCAGGCAATTATCAGCATGTGGTCAGCATAACTGCGGATTGTGACGGGGACGCTCTGGTGATAGAAGTCATCAAGGATGGCCCGGCCTGTCACACCGGAGCAGAGAGCTGTTTCTTCAATAAGATCTGGCAGAGCGAGGAGCAGAATCCGTTTTCGTATGACGATCTGTACAGACTGATAGAAGGAAGAAAGACCGACCCCAAAGAGGGCAGCTATACTACGTATCTTTTTGAGAAGGGAATGGAAAAGATCCTCAAAAAAGTCGGTGAGGAAAACACGGAAGTCATCATCGCCGCCGCCAAACCGGACAAGGCCGAGACCATATACGAGATATCTGATCTTGCCTATCATGTTATGGTGATGATGGTGCAGATGGGCATCGAACCGAAGGACATAACTGCTGAGCTTGCAAAGCGTCATGTCGTCGATCATAAAGTAAAGCAGGAATACATGGGCTGAAACTTTAAAGCTTCATGATCATATTCAGGAGTTCGCGTATTTCATACAGAGTAACCAATATATACAACTGACATATTTTATCATTTGAATCTCCGGTGCCAAGTACGGAGTAGATTTTTCTCAGGCGATACCGTATGGTGTTAACGTGCTGGAAAAGATTTTCAGCTGTTTTATTTGCGTCGCCGTTGTTTTTAACATATTCATACATCGTTTTGAAAAGATCGGAATTATGTTTCTCGTCATAATCTCTGATTCTTTTTATCATTCTGTCACAGTATCTGGTCGCCCAGGGATTATTGCAGAGAGGGCAGAGCATCTGTGAAAGACCTATATTTTCAAATGACATGATTGACTGTCCTGATATTTGGGAATAAACGGCTGCATAGAAGCTCTCCTTTATCATGGTGCCGATCTCCGAAAGAGAATCATGCACATCGCTTATTCCTATGGCAAAATCATCGAAATCATCATCGACCATTTTTATGATTTTTCTGACGCCTGCCGCATGATCTGCTTCGAGCCTGTTATCGCAATATAATATCAGGATGCCGGATGGCGTATATATGCGCGACCAAACGACACCGTGGTCTACATTCAGAGATTTAACGGATTGACGGTAAAGGGATTCGTGCTTCTCGATGACTGAAGAAGCATTGTCATGATCTCTGACATTACCATACGCACAGATGTAAGTTCCCTGAAAAAGCGGATTGATGTCTTTGGCAAGAAGTTCTGTTTCAAAATCGTTGAACTGGCCGAAGAGGATTTTTTTGATTATGCGCAGCTGTGATGAGTTTATCTCGTTCGGAGTAAGTGCATTTCTTACTGTAAATATGATATCAGGGAAATATGTATCAGAAAAAAACATTATAGGTACATGAAGTTTATTTGCCTTATCAATTAATTCGCGCGGAAGTTCTTTGAAATATATGCGTTTGATGCATATGGCAGAAGGACGGCGGCTGATCAGGAGTTCTACCATTTCAAAGGCCTTGTCAGGATCATCTTTATATACAGCCAGTGTCGTAAGGATGAAACTGCCCTCATGGAAGGTGTTTTTTAGCATTTCCTCATTTTCCCATTCAAAGATTCCGGTATCTCTGACGCGGTTATAAATGCCGCTTCTGTCTGTGACAAGAGAGAAACCTTTGAAAACGGGGTGGGAGAGTAATTCTATAACTGTGACCATAGCAGGCCTCCTTGTACGATATGATGCTAAATTATACCATTAGGGTCATAGCTTGTATATAGGAAAACTGGCGAAAGCCTTGGAAATCAGGGGAAGTTGTCGTAAGAACAATGAACATGTTTTTCCTTTATAGAAAGAACGATTGAAATGAAAACAGTGGATGATACGATAAAATCCGGATGATTTCATTTGTTATATATTATTTAGAGAGGAGTGTACTTATGTCTGAGAACAATGGGTCTGAACTGAAGCGCGATCTTAAGGCAAGGCATCTTACAATGATCTCCATAGGCGGCGTGATAGGTGCAGGTTATTTCCTTGGTGCAGGCGCTGCAATAAAAACTGCCGGACCTGCAGTAATTTTTTCATACCTTATAGGCGGTATCGTGACCATACTTGTAATGATGCTGCTTTCTGAAATGGCAGTATCCTCGCCCGTGGCAGGATCATTTCAGGTTTATGCAACAAAGGCCATACATCCATGGGCGGGATTCGTAACAGGATGGACTTACTGGCTGGCATTTCTGATTGGTCCGGCATCTGAAACCATAGCGGCAGGAACCTTCCTTCATCTCTGGTTCCCGAGCGTGCCTATCTGGGTATTCTGCCTTATAGTTGCTCTGTTGATGACAACTGTAAATCTAATTGGTGTACTTGTGTTCGGCGAAGTAGAATTCTGGCTCAGCCTTATTAAAGTAGTAGCTCTGCTGGCATTTATAGTATGGGGCTGTATCGCACTCGGCATACATATGAATCCGGCGATCACATTATCGAATATGGCATCCAGCGGCGGTTTTGCGCCTGCGGGTTTCGGAGGCGTATTCGGAGCTATGATAATGGTAATCTTTTCATATGGCGGTACAGAGGCGATTGGAACGGCTGCCGAGGAAAGCGCACATCCTGAAAAAGATATACCCAAGGCGCTTACAGGAACAGTATTCCGCATTATAGTGCTGTACATAGTTTCTATAGCGGTACTGGTGTGCGTACTGCCGTGGCAGCAGGCAGGCGTAAGTTCAAGTCCGTATGTAGATGCATTCACGCTTTTGGGCGGACCTGTGGCCGGCAACATTATGAACTTTGTAGTCCTGACGGCTGCACTGTCATGCATCGATACAGGTGTATATGCAACTTCAAGAATGCTGTTCTCACTTTCCAGAGAGGGATATTTTCCTAAGGTTTTTGCCGAGATAAATGAAAAGCACAAGACACCGGTAAATGCCATATTTGCCTGCTGTCTGGTACTGTTCATAGGAGCGATACTTTATCTGGCCTTCCCGGATTTTGCATATGTATGGCTTGCAAGCATCAGCGGATTTGGATTTTTGTTTGCCTGGCTGATGATTGCACTCTCGCAGCCGGGAATGAGGAAGATCGTCATGGCTGAGGATCCGGAAAAATTGAAGTGGAAGGCACCCGGAGCCAAGGTGGTGCAGATAGTCGTAGTGGTACTTATAGCCGGGATATTTGCAGCGCAGCTGTTTGTTCCGGGAGGAAAGGTGATACTGCTGGCAGGCTGCGCATGGCTTGCAATCGCATCAATATATTATTTTGCAGTAGGGAAACGTATGAGAGAAAAAACACTGCAGGAACAGAAATAACTAAGGAGTGATTATTATGACAAATGAAGCATGGAACCTGACAGGATACGATTATGTGAATGGGAATTTTGACAAAGCCATATTGAGTGTGGGTTCATGTGAAACTCACGGCATGCACATGCCTTTCGGAACTGATACGCATGTTGCTTACAAACTGTCATGCGAGATCGCAGATAAAGTCGATGGACTTCTCGCCCTGCCGCCAATCACGTTCGGATACAGCGAACACTACGGTATAGCTCCTTTCGGCGTTTCCATAAAATGCGAGACACTGATAGAAGTCCTTAAGGATGCATTGACGTCGATACTGAATTACGGCATCAGACATATCTTTATCATGAACGGGCATGACGGCAATATAGCGCCTATCGAAGTGGCTGCCAGAGAAATAAAAGTGCTCCATCCTGAAGCACGCATAGCAAGTCTGAATGACTGGTGGGTAGCTGCGGGGAATATTCTTCCGGATGATACTTTCGAAGTGTGGAATGGCCTGGGCCATGCGGGAGAAGGAGAAACCTCCATGGGACTTTCGCTGTTCGGTGACCTGATGCAGATGGAGCACGCAGATGGTGTTGTTCCCGAGCTTCCGGCAAATATAGATATCAAATGGAATTTTGCCGAACTGACAGACTGCTGCGCGACAGGCGATCCGACAAAGGGAACGAAAGAAAAAGGCGATAAAATGAGAAAAGCGGTTGTAGATGAAGTATCAAGATTTATGAAGGAAATGGATGAGTGTGATTGGAATTACAATTCCGTACGTAACGGTATGAAATGACCCGCCTGTATGTTGAACAAGTATTGAGGCAGCTGCACCTTGTATTATCTGACATGCCGGGAAGCAATCGACTTTCCGGCATGTTTTATGAAAACGGGAGTAAAAATGATAAAAGCAAAAGTAGCGGTATTTACGACAGGCGGAACTATAAGTTCAGTTTACAGTTCAGATACCGGAACTATAGATCCTGAACTGTCGGGAGAAGATCTTATCAGCGCCATAAAACCGTATATAAACGGTGCTGATATAGAGCTCAGAGACCTGGGAACAATGCCGGGGCCTCATATAACACCGGAATTTGTTCTGAAACTGTCAGGTATGATAAAAGATGTACTGAAGAAGGATGACATCTGCGGAGCAGTCATATCGCAGGGCACAGATTCAGTAGATGAGGTAAGCTATTTGCTGAGTCTTCTGATAGGATCGGAAAAGCCTGTTGTTATCACCGGTGCAATGAAGAGCGGAAATGAATTGTATGTCGATGCAGCAGGAAATCTGAGCGGAGCCATCAGGATAGCCCAGGCACCGGAGTCAAAGGGAAAGGGAGTTCTGGTATATTTCGATGAGACCATTCACAGTGCAAGAGATGTAGAAAAATATCATGCCAACAGGATTGATGCCTTTGTTTCTCCTAAAGGGTCTCTGGGAGGAATGTACAACGGCAGGATAATATATGACCGTAAGCCTATAAGGGAAGAAGTGTATTCTCCGAAGATACTTGATCAGAAGGTTGGCCTTGTCAAAGTCTGCACAGGAATGGAAGATCTTTTCATACGGACATGCATGGATAGAGGTTACAGCGGCATAGTAATCGAAGGCTTCGGAGCAGGAAATGTGCCTCCTGTGATAACAGACAGCATCGGGGAAGCAATCGACAGAGGAATTATCGTTGTGATCGTCAGCAGATGTTTTGATGGTGAGGCTGTCGGAGTGTATAATTATAAAGGAGGCGGAGCACAACTGGCGGAAATGGGAGTTCTTTCCGGAAGAGACATGTCGGGTCAGAAGGCAAGGCTGAGACTTATGGTACTGTTGGGATCCGGTATGGACAGAGGACAGATAATTAAAAAATACTGATCATAACAAATCATATTTCTACGGAGGCATATATGAAAACAGACAGGATTATTATCAGAATGATTGATTTTTATGAAGGAAATGTTCATGATATTAACCATTTCCTCAAAGTCTATGCATACGCAAAAATCATAGGAGAGGCTGAAGGACTTGACGAGAGTACAATGAATGTAATTGAAGCAGCCGCTGCAGTTCATGATATAGCATGTCCGTTATGCAGAGAAAAGTATGGTGCTGCCGATGGCAGACATCAGGAAATCGAGGGACCGAAGCTGGCTCGCAGGATGCTTAGCGGGATGGGGCTGGAAGATGAGTTCATAGAAAGAGTCTGCTGGCTCGTAGGACATCACCACACGGCTGCAGATGTAAGAAAGATAGATCATCAGATACTTGTCGAAGCAGATTATATAGTCAATGCTGATGAAGCAGATTATTCAAAGGTAAACATAAAGAATGAAAGAGACAGGATATTCAGGACACATACAGGAAAAGTTATTCTTAATTCTATATACATGGATTGAATAACCGTATTCGATATATATTATGAGCAAAGCACTTGAGTTGAAAGCAGATGGGAAAACAAAAGAAAGGCAGAGGCTGCGCCTCTGCATTTTAATATCGCATGATCTAAATTCTGGTCATCAACTATGCTCTCAGCATGGAGCTGAGAAAACTTTTGAGCCTGTCGCTCTTCGGATCATTGAAGATTTCATCCGGAGTGCCTTCTTCAACGATGCTGCCGTTGTCCATGAAGAGGACACGGTCGGCGACTTCCTTTGCGAAGCCCATCTCGTGGGTAACGACGATCATGGTTATCCGGTTCTCGGCCAGCTTTTTCATTACTGACAGTACCTCGCCGGTTATCTCCGGATCCAGCGCCGAAGTAGGTTCATCGAAAAGCATGATCTTCGGGTTTATGGCTAGGCCCCTGGCGATAGCCACTCTCTGTTTCTGTCCGCCTGAAAGTCTTCCCGGATACTCGTCACGCTTGTCTTCCATACCTACAAGCTTCAGAAGATCCATGCCGCGCTTTTCGGCCGAGGCTTTGTCGATATGCTTCACCTTTATGGGAGCATAGCAGATATTGCCGAGGCAGGTCATATGCGGGAACAGATTGAAATGCTGGAAGACCATACCGGTATCGCCCTCGATATCAAGGAGTTCTTTTTCCGGGATATATTTTGCCTCATGCCTTTTCTTGCTTTCTTCACCGGGCCTGCCGTCGACAAAGGTCTTGCCGCCGATGGTTATCTTTCCGGAAGTTATGCGTGTGAGACAGTTGATGCATCTCAGCAGCGTGCTCTTGCCCGACCCCGAGGGTCCGATAATGGCCACGGTCTCGCCTTCATGCATGGAGAAATCGACATTGTCCAGGGCCCTGCAGTTGGAATAGTCTTTGATGATGCTGCTCATTTCGAGAATGGGCGTGCCTTTGCAGATGTTCTCTTCCATGATCACCATTCCCCCTGTTCATCGTACTTTGAGAAATGAACTTCGAGCTTGCGCAGATATACAGTCAAAACATATGTGAATATCAGATATATAGCTGCCGCGATAAGATAAGCCGTCATGTTGACATCTCTGTTGGCGATCCCTCTGGTCACCTTCATCAGATCTGCTACCGCTATACATGATACCAGCGCCGTATCCTTGATAAGGACAATTGCTTCGTTTGATATCGGTGGAAGCACCATCCTCATGGTCTGCGGGATGATGATGCCGAACATGGTCTGCGTCCTGGAAAGGCCGAGATCCTGAGCTGCTTCATATTGACCTCTGTCGATACCGTTGATGCCGCCTCTGTATATTTCAGCAAAATATGCAGCATAGTTGAGAACGAATGTGAGCGCTGCCGTTGCAAATGCAGTGGGATGCACATTTAGATATATCGGGAAAAAGAAGTAGAAGAAAAACAGCTGCAGCAGCAGCGGCGTCCCTCTGAAAAAGAATACATATGCCCTGCATATCCATTTCACTACCTTGAGTCTGCTGTTTTCTCCCAGTGCTATCGGCAGCCCCAGAGGCAGGGACAGCACCAGTGTGATAGCGAACAGCTCAACTGCTACCAGTGTGCCTTTCAGCAGCACCGGCATCAGTGAGCCTGTATATTGCATTGTTTCCGTAAAGCCTGACATGTTCGCTCCTTAGTGTGCAGGATCTATCAGTCGTCGTATCCCTTGAAAATAACGATGTTCTTGCCGAACCATTTTTTGCTGATCTTGGCAGCTTCGCCGCTGTCTATCGTAGCCTTCAATGCATCGTTTACTTTACTGGTAAGTTCTTTGTCGTCTTTTCTGAAACCGATCGCATAGAAGTCATTGCCGAAATTATAGTCGCATTCGTTGAGTGTGCCGCCGAGTTTCTTGTTCTTGTACTGTCCGAGCACCTGATCGATAACGATGCAGTCGAGACGGCCGGCTTTCATATCAAGAAGCGCGTCATCATAGGATTTGTATTCTTTGATCTTTTTCTTGAATGTATCATATTTATCGTTGCTCTGCATCGTTTCCAGAGCTGCCGAGTCGGCCTGCGTGCCGATGTTGTAGTTCTTCAGATCTTTTGCCGAAGCAATTTTGACATTTTTGTCATATGTCATGATGATGATCTTGTTGTTGAGATATTTTTTCGACAGTGACAGTTTTTTCTGTCTTTCCGGTGTGGCTGACATGCCGTTCCAGATACAGTCGATGTTCTTTGCTTTCAGTTCTGAATATTTTGCATCCCAGTCGATAGGTTTGAATTTGACTTTGATGTCCAGCTGTTTGCCTACGGCTTTGGCAAGGTCGATATCGAATCCGACCAGCTTGTCGTTTTTATCACGGAAGCCCATAGGTGCAAATGTATCATCCAGTCCTACTACGAGTGTGCCCTTGTCCTTGATGTAGCCCCAGTCGCTGTCTTTGTTTCCGCAGCCTGCCAGCAGAGCTATGCCGGCGAGCATTGCTGCAACTGCAATCAGAATAACCAGTTTCTTTTTCATTTTGCCTCTCCTTATAAACACTTTTACACTGCCGTAGCGGCAGAGACGGTTATGTATCAACGCTTTAATGTAATAAAGTGATGATACAACACTGCAATGCTACCATAAAGAGCTGTTCATGTCAAGGAAGCGCACGGCGCTATACGGCCGGCCATGCGGCCTGCGGGGATTTCCATCCTGCCCGGCGGGTGTTTCCCGCATCATATGGAAGTCTCCGGTTAAATGTTTCACATTTGACCGGAACGGGAATATAGGGTACAGTTAAGACATCACCATTATATGCATAACAGACCTGACAAATGGAGGAATAAAAATGAAGACACTTGAGCTGAAAAAAGATTTCTGGTGGACGGGCGTGCAGGATCCTGATATCAGGATGGCAGACATTATAGTAGAAACAAAATACGGAACGACATATAATGCCTTTCTCCTTAAGGGAAGTGAAAAGACAGCCTTGTTCGAAACTTCCAAGGCGAAGTTCATGGACGAATTCATGGATAAGCTGACGAGTCTTACTGATCCGAAAGACATAGATTATATCATCGTGACGCATACTGAGCCGGATCATTCGGGCTCGGTAGAAAAGCTGCTGGAGCTGAATCCGGAGATAACTCTGGTGGGAAGCGCCATGGCCATGAGGTTCATGAAGGAAGTCACCAACATGGACTTCAAGTCGATAACTGTAAAAGACGGAGACACTCTCAGTCTGGGCGACAAGACCCTGAGATTCATTACCGCGGTGAACCTGCACTGGCCTGATACGATCTTTACATATATAGAGGAAGACAAGACTCTGGTCACCTGTGACGCCTTCGGCGCGCATTACAGCATAGATTCCGTACTGCAGTCGACGATCAGGGACAATGACGAGTATATCGCAGCGGCAAAATATTATTTCGACTGCATCATCGGGCCGTTCAAGCCCTATGTACGTCAGGCGATTGAAAAGATAAAGGATCTTGATATCGATATGATCGCCACCGGCCACGGTGCCGTGCTGGACAGCGACCCGCAGCAGATCATCGACCTGTATGCAGAATGGGCGCAGCCCGAAAAACCGAATGAAAAGCCGACAGTCGTCATCCCGTATGTTTCGGCTTACGGATATACGGAAACTCTGGCCGGGAAGATCGCAGAGGGGCTGAATTCCGAAGGCGTAGAGGCAAGACTTTTCGATATGCAGACAGAGGATCAGGCTGCTGTGCTCGCGGAAATGCGCAGAGCAGACGGTATACTGTTCGGCTCCCCGACAATACTCGGTGAAGCATTGAAGCCTATATGGGACCTGCTGATCTCGGTTTTCCCCGGCGAGATGAAGGGCAAACACGCTTCGGCCTTCGGCGCTTACGGATGGAGCGGCGAAGCAGTGCCGAATCTTATGGCCCGCATCAGGCAGCTGCGCATGAAGCCCTTTGAAGAAGGCCTGAGAGTACTGTTCAAGCCATCGCAGGCTCAGGAAGCAGACGCAGTGGAATTCGGGAAAAGGTTTGCGCAGGATGTGAAGAACAGCTGAAGATAATATCGAAGTCCTCAGGAACTCTTGACATATCCTTCCCGGTTAATTAAAATAATATCTCGAACAGCACCGGGAGAAAGGGCAGCAGGGGATAAATGTACGAGATTATTGAAGGACTGAAGAAAAGCAGAAAAGGAAAATTTGTAAATATTATTGCGGCAGTGACGATGAGTTTTCTCATTGTCGCTGTTTCATGTGCGTTTTCTTACGGCACGCAGAAAAACGATCTGCAGCCTGCCGATGTATGGGTCATAAAGGCCGGGGACAGGGATCTGGCAGTTGTAAAGACCCGGGCCGAGGCAGAACAGATCGCACTTGGGCTCAAGATATCATACCTGGGGACACTGGAGGCTCAGCAGGAAGCAAAGATATACCCGCTGATCTCATATGAGTGCAGGACTGTCGGAGCAGGTGCGCCTGTGAGGACAGTATCGCCGCAGGAGGCCGTGCAGCAGATCAGAGAAGCCAATATGTCATCCGATCCGCCGGTGAAAGTCGTATATAAAAAGACGGTCGAAGAAAACAAGGTCGTCGCTTACAAGAAAAAGAAGATCAAAACAGCCAGACTGGACAACGGCGAAACAAAGGTAAAGCGCCGGGGAAAGACGGGAAGCCGCTATCAGATGACATCTCTGGTGAATGTCAACGGAGAAACAGATAAGAGTGTCATCGTCAGCCAGGTCACCGAAGACCCTGTCAAGGAGCTGATCCTTCAGGGCACGAATACCAGCGACATCGAGAAGGGCAAGGCAGTAATAAAATATGCAGAAAAATTCCTCGGCAATCCGTATGTATGGGGCGGCGAGGATCTGGAAAAGGGAGTCGACTGCAGCGGATATACGATGATGGTCTACAGGCATTTCGGGATATCGCTGCCGCACAGCTCAAGTGCGCAGGGAAAATGCGGGGATGAGGTCAAATCCCTGGATAAGGCGAGAGCCGGAGATCTTATAGTGTATAAGGGGCATGTCGCCTTCTACATGGGCGATGGCAGGATAATACATGCGGCAGGAAAAAGTCTGGGAATAATCATCAGCGACAATGCCGGATACAGCAATATCAAGACAATAAGACGCATCTTCGGAAGCTCGATCGATACCTCAACGAATGAGGCTTTTGTCGATTATATGGACAAAGTCGAAGGCGCAGATGACTGATGAACAATGATTTCAGATGAAAACAGTGACAGTGAAAAGACGACCGCAGGGCCGTCTTTTTATTGTTATAAGAAAACCCTGCGTTAGACGCAGGGTTCCGTGAACGCTATGCGTTTGACCAAGAATCCTCCATCGCATAAGATGTTACTGCGGTCTGCC
>JGI2065J20421_1001092_pt1 | contig 21886 bp, 23 predicted proteins | sample Biomet5_FD_20421 | JGI IMG/M metagenome (IMG submission 20421)
CCCACCTGACCCCATGCCGAACTCAGAAGTGAAACGCCGTAGCGCCGATGGTAGTGTGGGGTCTCCCCATGTGAGAGTAGGGAACTGCCAGGCATCAAATTTAGCGTGCTGATATGGCTCAGTTGGTAGAGCGCACCCTTGGTAAGGGTGAGGTCCCCAGTTCGACTCTGGGTATCAGCACCACTTTATACTTAGGTTAAAGTTCGGCAAGAAGTAAAAGAATTTGTCTGGCGGCTTTAGCGCGGTGGTCCCACCTGACCCCATGCCGAACTCAGAAGTGAAACGCCGTAGCGCCGATGGTAGTGTGGGGTCTCCCCATGTGAGAGTAGGGAACTGCCAGACATCAAACAAGTGAAAAGGCCATCCGTAAGGATGGCCTTTTTGCGTTATATTTTCCGTAAACCAGTCAACCCGGTAAGCGTAGCGTCACCGGGCAGATCAAACGGTTAGTGAATCACCTGTGACAAAAATGCCCGGGTACGTTCGGACTTCGGATGCGCAAAGAATTCATCCGGTGGTGCCTGCTCAACAATCTCTCCACGATCCATAAAGATCACCCGGTCGGCCACAGTTCTGGCAAACCCCATTTCATGTGTTACGCACAACATGGTCATCCCGGATTGGGCCAACCCAATCATGGTATCCAGCACCTCTTTCACCATTTCTGGATCCAGCGCGGATGTTGGCTCATCGAACAGCATAATTTTGGGTTTCATGCACAGTGAACGGGCGATAGCCACACGCTGTTGTTGACCACCTGATATCTGCCCAGGGAATTTATTGGCGTGCTCTGCAATACGCACGCGTTCCAGATAGTGCATCGCCAGCGCCTCGGCTTCCTTTTTCGGCATCTTTTGCACCCAAATCGGTGCCAGCGTGCAGTTCTGCAAAACGGTCAGGTGGGGGAACAGATTAAAGTGCTGAAACACCATCCCCACTTCCTGACGCACGCGTTCGATGTTGCGGATGTCTTCATTCAGCTCAATGCCATCAACAACAATGCGACCCTGCTGATGTTCCTCAAGGTGGTTAATACAGCGAATGGTCGTTGATTTCCCTGAACCTGAAGGGCCGCAAAGTACGATTCGTTCACCCTGCTTTACCTTAAGATTAATGTCTTTCAGGACGTGAAACTGTCCGTACCATTTATTGACGTTTTCCAGCGTAATCATCGCGTCGGCGGGTGTCATAGTAATCTGGCTCATAATTTCCTCAGTGCGGTGTACGCCCGGTGTTAAAGCGCTTTTCCAGATGCTGGCTATAGCGCGACATGCTAAAACAGAAGATCCAGTAGATCAGAGCAGCAAAGACATATCCCTCGGTGGACATGCCCAGCCAGACAGGGTCAACGGTGGCTTGTTGCACACTGCTGAAGAGATCGAAAAGTCCGATGATGATCACCAGACTGGTATCTTTAAAGAGCGCAATGATCGTGTTGACCAGACCAGGAATAACCAGCTTGAGTGCCTGCGGGAGTATCACCAGCCCCTGCGTTTTCCAGTAACCCAATGCCAGTGATTCCGCTGCTTCGTACTGACCCTTAGGTAATGCCTGCAGACCACCGCGTACTACCTCAGCGACATAGGCCGACTGGAACAGAATTACCCCGACGAGGGCCCGGATCAGTTTGTCGATCGTCGTGCCTTCTGCCATAAACAACGGCAACATCACCGAAGACATAAACAGAACGGTGATAAGCGGCACACCACGCCAGAACTCAATGAAAATGACGGAGAGCACACGTACGACCGGCATTTTTGAACGCCGTCCAAGTGCGAGTAAAATTCCCCACGGCAGTGCGCCGGCTATCCCGACGGAGGCGATGATCAACGTTAGCGTCAGGCCGCCCCACTGGCGAGTTTCAACACGATCCAGCCCCAGAACGCTGCCATACAACAGCACCCATACAATAATGGGATAGGCAACTGCCCAGCAGGCAATGTAGCGGCCACGGTGAGGCAGTTTTTTCCAGAACATCACGGCGATAGAGAGCAAACCGATAACCAGCGCCAGGTTAATCCGCCAGCGTTGTTCGTGCGGGTACAATCCATACATGAACTGGCCAAAACGCTCGTGGATAAATACCCAGCATGCGCCTGCTTTCGTGCAGTCAGCGCGAGTTGAACCCACCCAGTTCGCCTGCAAAAAGACCCAGTTCAGCAATGGTGGGATTAATTCCCACATGAGCCACAGGCAGACAACTGTCAGCAGGCTATTGCTCCAGCTGGAAAACAGGTTCTTACGTGCCCAGAGAATAACGGGCCCACCTGTCGAGCGGGCAGGACGCGAGGAGTGCGACAATATTGCTTTAGTCATCAGAATTCCTTAGCGCTCAACCAGGGCGATACGGCGGTTATAAAGGTTCATCAGCAACGAGATCGCCAGGCTGATGATCAGATAGACAGACATGGTAATGGCGATGGTTTCAATGGCTTGCCCGGTCTGGTTAAGTACGGTTCCGGCGAACAGTGACACCATATCGGGGTAGCCAATGGCTGCTGCCAGGGACGAGTTTTTGACAATATTGAGGTACTGGCTGGTCAGTGGCGGGATGATGACCCGTAAAGCCTGCGGAATAATGACCTGACGAAGCGTCACCGTATTCGGTAATCCCAGAGAGCGTGCAGCTTCATGCTGCCCATATGGCACGGCCTGGATCCCCGCGCGAATGATTTCAGCAATAAATGCAGAGGTATAAATCGAAAGCGCCAGCGTCAGGGATGCCAGTTCAGGGATTAATACCATCCCACCCTGGAAGTTAAAACCACGAAGATGCGGAATATCCCAGTGCAACGCGGCACCAAACAGCCAGTGTGTCAGTAACGGCAGACCGATGATAAGGGCAACCGCAGTTGGCCATGTCTTACGAAGCTGACCCGTTTTGATTTGGTGTTTACGGTTATAGCGGAATAGCCCTGCAGAGATCACAAGAGCAAGCACAATGGCGGCGATAAAAGCATACAACCCTTCCGCAACCTGTGGTGAGGGAATGTAAAGTCCACGGTTACTCAGGAAAAGCAGGCCGAATGCATCGACAGCCTGGCGTGGACCTGGAAGGTTACGCAGTACGGCGAAATACCAGAAAAAGATCTGCAACAGTGGCGGGATATTGCGAAACGTCTCAATATAAATTGTCGACAGTTTTCGCAGCAGCCAGTTTTCTGACAATCTGGCCAGGCCAATAAAGAATCCCAGTATGGAGGCGAAAACAATACAGAGTGCTGAAACCAGCAGCGTATTCAGTAAGCCGACCACAAACACGCGTCCGTACGTATCTCCTTCCTGATAATCAATAAGATGCTGAACAATACCAAAACCCGCGCTGCGATCCAGAAATGCAAAGCCGGAGGTGATACCGCGATTATTCAGGTTGGTAACCGTGTTATGAATTAAATAAACGACGATGACCACAACCGCGATGATAGCAATAATCTGGAATAGCCAGGCGCGGACCGCGGGATGAGAAAAGGATAACGATCCTTTTACGATTGGGCGGTGATGGGACATAAAGAAACCTCGGTAACCATGACTCTGGACTGGGCACTGCGTGCGCAGTGCCCGTTACAGCAAATGCTTAACGAACTGGCGGTGCGTACTGAATGCCGCCGTTATTCCAGAGATTGTTCTGGCCACGTTTGATCTTCAGCGGGCTTTCCGATCCCACATTGCGTTCAAAGATCTCAGAGTAGTTACCAACCTGTTTGATGATGTTGTAGGCCCACTTGTTATCCAGCTTCAGGTCTTTGCCGAAATCACCCTCTTTACCCAGCAAATGTGCCATATCCGGGTTGGAAGGGTTGGCTGCTTTTTCATCAACGTTCTTCGAGTTGATGCCCATCTCTTCTGCGTTCAGCATGGCGAACAATGTCCAGCGAACGATAGAGAACCAGTCTTCATCGCCACGGCGGACAACCGGCCCAAGAGGCTCTTTGGAGATAACTTCAGGCAGGACAATCCACTCCGCAGGGTTGCTGAGCTTAATACGCAAGGCATACAGCTGCGATTGATCGGATGCCAGCGTATCGCAACGACCGGACTCCAGTGCTTTGGCTGATTCGTCAGAACGATCGAAGGTCACTGGGGTGTACTTCATGTTATTCGCTTTGAAATAATCAGCGACATTAAGCTCGGTATCGGTACCAGCCTGAATACAAACGGTCGCACCGTCCAGTTCTTTGGCGCTTTTCAGGCCCGCTTTATTATGGGTAAGGAAACCAATGCCGTCGTAATAGGTGACCCCAGTAAATGACATTCCCATTCCCGCGTCACGGGAGGAGGTCCAGGTGGTATTACGGGAGAGCATATCAACTTCGCCAGACTGAAGCGCCGTGAAACGTTCTTTCGCCGTCAGTGGGGTATATTTGACTTTGCTGTCATCGCCGAAAACGGCAGCGGCTACGCCACGGCAGACATCAACATCAATACCCGTAAATTTGCCGTTCGCATCGGCATAAGAGAAGCCAGGCAAACCGTCACTGATACCGCATTGTACAAACCCTTTTTTTTTCACGGCGTCCAGTGTCGTACCCGCATGGGCCTGACCCGCTACAGCAAACAACACGCCCGCGGCGGCCAGGCTGGCTATCATCGTCTTTTTCATAATGCATCCTGTGTGGCGAAATTTATCGTTATAGAGGCGTTTTAAACGCTTTGACCTGTCTGTGGCATTGGCCAACGTTTATAAAGCAAACGTAATGCCAGGTTTTGCGCTCAACAAAATAAGAGACAAGTGAACGCATAATGCTGAGTGTAGACAGGGTTAAATAAATCGAATGCCCCGAAACGGTGCGAAATTACAACCTGCGCCACAAATCAGAGCAAAAGTTTGATTATCTGTTAGCTAAAAACATCAGATAGTTGCTGGCGTGAATATTGGTAGGGTATTAAATGTAATTAATATGTGAAAATCATCACGATGGAATATGAAATTTAAATAGATACACAAAAAAGATGTGACTGGCTTCAGGCTAAAATTAATCTGTAGAGAAATGGTGGGGCTATTTTTTTACTTATCTGAAAATGCTGCACTATTTAAAAGCAAAAAGCGCGGACAGAGCCGCGCTTTCAAAGAGTGATGCCCCTGGGGGTTACTTAGTCAGGGCAACGATACCCAGCGTCAAACCAGCCACTGCAGCAGCACCACCAGCGATAGCACCCGCGGTTTCCCAGTTATCCTGGGTCGTACCCTTCATACAGGTATTGGTATGAACCAGTCGGCCCTGATCGTCGTATACCGGCACACATGGTGAGTCGTGCGCGCACCCAGCAAGCAGCGCAGCGAGTAGTGCAACGGAAATGAATCTTTTCATGATGTTACCTCAGTATTATTTCTCATCCGCTATAAAGCCAGGAGGGCTATTAACGAACTGGAGGCTATTTTACCACTGCGATAAGCCCACGTTGCATGGGGAATAATCTCAAATTATGTTGATTGTAAAAATCGTGGAGAAAAATGACATACCCGGATGGATTAATGGCGAAAGTAGGGTGTTGTAAGGGGGGCATTTTTACTTAATGCAAATAACGCTGTGATTATAAGACACCTAATTCACTGTTTCAGTTAAAAATAAGAAAGGCACCGGGGGTGCCTTTCAGGTATTCATTAATCTTTATGGCCTGTAAACCGTCGCCGGACAACAACGAAGAAAACAGGTACGAAGAAGATAGCCAGGAGCGTTGCAGAAAGCATGCCTCCCATGACCCCTGTCCCGACGGCATTTTGTGCGCCACTCCCGGCTCCACGGCTAATCACCAGTGGCAAAACGCCAAGAATAAAGGCAAGCGAAGTCATCAGGATAGGGCGAAGACGCATCCTTGAGGCTTCCAGCGTTGCCTCAATAATGCCTTTACCCTCTTTCTCCATCAGGTCTTTGGCAAACTCAACGATCAAAATGGCATTTTTGGCCGATAAGCCAATCGTTGTCAGGAGGCCAACCTGGAAGTAAACGTCATTGTTCAACCCGCGCAGAGACGCCGCCAGAAGCGCACCAATGACCCCCAGCGGTACAACCAGCATGACGGAGAAAGGAATGGACCAGCTTTCATAAAGGGCAGCCAGGCACAGGAACACCACAATCAGTGATATGGCGTACAGCGCAGGAGCCTGGTTACCTGAAAGCCGTTCCTGATATGACATTCCCGTCCAGTCATAGCCGATACCGGAAGGCAGTTTCGCTGCGAGGCTCTCCATCATGACCATCGCTTCACCGGTACTTTTACCCGGTGCGGATTCGCCGAGGATCTCCATAGACGGCATCCCGTTGTAGCGTTCCAGACGAGGTGAGCCGTACACCCAGTGAGAACTGCTAAAGGCGGAGAAAGGTACCATCTCGCCATTTGCGCTGCGCACATAGAGGTTGTTGATATCCCCTGGCAGCATGCGGAAATGAGCATCGGCCTGCACGTAAACTTTCTTCACGCGTCCATGATCGATAAAGTCATTTACATAGGTTCCCCCTAAGGCCGTCGAGATCGTCTGATTGACGTCAGAGAGACTGACGCCCAGCGCCTGTGCTTTCTCTTGATCGACATCCAGCTTGAACTGAGGGGTATCTTCCAGTCCGTTAGGACGTACGCGTACCAGCAGGTCTGGGTGCTCTTTAACCATGCCAAGCAGCTTATTACGTGCCTGAGTTAGCTGTGTATGGCCCAGGTTTGCCTGATCAATCAGCTCAAAGTCGAAGCCCGTTGCGGTACCAAGCTCGATGATTGCTGGCAGGTTAAATGGAAATACGAGGCCATCTTTTATCTGACTGAATGCTTTCGTTGCACGGCTAACGATCGCTTCAACGCTATTTTCCGCACCAGGCCGATCTTCCCAGGGTTTCAGGCTCACAAAGGCGATACCGGAGTTCTGACCCTGGCCGCTAAAGCTAAAACCGTTAACGGTAAAGACGGATTCAACATTGGCCTTCTCTTTGTTCAGGTAATAATCATTAACCTGATCGAGCACTTGCTGAGTTCGCGTTTGTGTCGCGCCAGCGGGGAGCTGAACCATCGTCATAAACACCCCCTGATCCTCTTCAGGCAGGAATGAGGTGGGTAAGCGCAGGAACAGTACCGCCATGCCGCCAACGATGATCACATACACCACCAGATAGCGCCCGGTCTTACGTAAAATACCGCTCACGCTGTTGCTGTAATGTTCCACACTCTTATCAAAGAGCGCATTGAACCAGCCAAAGAAGCCACCTTTCTTCTCGTGATGTTCACTGGAGACGGGTTTAAGTAATGTTGCACATAGCGCTGGCGTTAAGATCAGCGCGACCAGCACGGACAGCGCCATTGCCGAAACGATCGTTAACGAGAACTGACGATAGATGGCCCCCGTCGATCCGCCAAAAAAGGCCATTGGAATAAAGACTGCCGAGAGCACCATCGCAATGCCCACCAGTGCGCCCTGGATCTGCTCCATCGACTTCTGCGTTGCCTCTTTTGGCGGCAGCTTGTCCTCAACCATGACACGTTCGACGTTCTCGACCACCACAATGGCGTCATCGACCAACAGACCTATCGCCAGCACCATCCCAAACATCGTCAGGGTGTTGATGGAGAACCCGAACGCCGCCAGAACCGCGAAGGTACCCAGCAGGACGACCGGAACCGCGATCGTGGGGATGAGCGTCGCCCGCAGGTTTTGCAGGAACAGATACATGACCAGGAAGACGAGAATAATCGCCTCAAACAGTGTCTTCACCACTTCATGGATAGAGATTTTCACAAAAGGCGTGGTGTCATACGGGTAGACCACCTTTAGCCCTTGCGGGAAGAACTGTTGCAGTTGTGCCAGTTTGCTTTTGATGGCTGCAGCTGTATCCAGTGCGTTTGCACCGGTTGCGAGCTTAATCCCCAGACCGGTTGCCGCCTGTCCGTTGATCCTGGTGACCATATTGTAGTTTTCGCCACCCAGTTCAATGCGCGCCACATCCTTCAGATGAACCATAGAACCGTCCTGATTCACCTTCAGCGTCACGCGGCCAAATTCTTCCGGTGATTTAAGGCGGGTTTGCGCAATGATGGAGGCGTTCAGTTGCTGGCCCGGAACAGACGGGGTTCCGCCTAACTGGCCCGCTGCAATCTGGTCATTCTGTGTTTTCAACTGGTTGATAACATCCAGCGGCGTCAGCTGGTATTTATTCATCGCATTGCTGTCGAGCCAGATGCGCATCGCGTACTGGGCACCAAACAGCTGAACATCACCTACCCCCGTGGTTCGACTAATCGCATCTTTGACGTTAGAAGCGACATAGTCAGAGATATCATCCTGGGTGAGATTTTTATTGTCTGAAACAAAGCCAGCAACCAGCAGGAAGCTGCTACTGGACTTCTCGACGCCAATCCCTTGTTGCTGTACGTCTTGCGGCAGCAACGGCATGGCGAGCTGAAGTTTGTTCTGAACCTGAACCTGCGCAATGTCCGGGTCTGTTCCTGACTCGAAGGTTAGCGTGATAGTGACGCTACCTGCGGAATCGCTGGTGGAGGACATGTACATCAGGTTATCGATACCGTTCATGTTCTGTTCGATAACCTGGGTCACGGTATCCTGCACCGTCTGGGCGTCAGCACCCGGGTAGGTTGCTGTTATGGCAACGGCGGGTGGTGCAATGGTTGGATACTGTGCAACAGGAAGTTTGAGAATAGCCAGCCCGCCCGCAATCATCAGAATGATGGCGAGTACCCAGGCGAAAACCGGCCTTTGTATAAAGAAATTAGCCATGTTGTCGTCCCTTAACTGGCAGGATTATCAGCGGTGTCGGGTGTGGCGACGACGGTGGTGCCTGGTCTGGCTTTTTGTAAGCCGCTGACAATAACACGATCACCGTTTTTCAGCCCTTCCGTCACCAGCCAGCGATCGCCAATCGCCTGTGGGGCAACGACCGTACGTGACTCAACCTGGTTTTTATCGTTAACAACCAGTACGGTTGCGTCACCACGTGGTGTACGTGTCACCCCTTGCTGTGGAATCAGAATGGCATCCGGCTGCGTACCTTCATCAATGCGCGCGCGGACAAACATGCCCGGTAACAGCAGGTGTTGAGGATTTGGGAAAATGGCGCGCAGGGTAATCGAGCCGGTACTTTCATCGACCGTGACATCTGAGAACTGCAGCGTACCTTTCAGCGGATAAGGTTGACCGTTTTCCATCAGCAATTCGACGCTGCTGGTGGTATCCCCTTTTTGCAGGCTCGTCTGCTTGAGTCGCATAAAATCATTGCTGGACTGTGTGACGTCGACATAAATCGGATCAAGCTGTTGTACCGTTGCCAGTGCGGTCGCCTGCCCGTTGGTGACGAGCGCCCCCTCAGTCACGCTGGATTTACCGATACGGCCATTGATAGGGGACGTGACTTTGGTATAGGCAAGATTGATACGCGCACTTTCGACGCCTGCCTGTGCGGCCACAACGCTGGCATCAGCTTGTTGAGCCGTCGCCACCGCCTGGTCGTACTCCTGTTTACTCACGTACTGCGTGCCGACCAGCGGGAGATAACGTTTCACCGTCAGGTGGGCAATATTCGCTGCCGCCTGTGCTTTTACCAGCTCCCCTTTGGCGTTGTCATACGCCGCCTGATACGTTGCGGGATCAATCTGATAAAGCGAGTCGCCCGCTTGCACATCGCTACCTTCCGTAAAGTTGCGACGCAGGATGATGCCGTTAACCTGGGGACGAACCTCCGCGACGCGGAAAGCGTCCGTTCTGCCAGGAAGTTCAGTTGTCACTGCCAGTGGTGCGCTTTTCACAATATGAACGCTGACCTGAGGCGCTTGCGGATGTTGTGGCTGGTTTTCCTGCCCATCACATCCGGTGAGCAGTGCGGCGCAGACAATAAAACCGGATAAAGGTAAGAGTCTGAAGTGATTCGTCATTACTGTTCCTTTAAATACCCATTAACCGATATTCGTTCGTGGATCGGCGATCGGGGCAGGGGAGACAAAACAAAATGTAGCTGTATATAATAATGAGGGTATTTAGTGTTTTTTAATTTATAAGTGCGAATAAATGGGCGGCGATACAAAAATCAGAATCGGACCCGGTAAATTCAACAGTATGTTTCTGATAAGTTTATCGGATAAATGAAATTTTAAGAGTTTAATGCATCTGCATTGTGAATTTAATTGTCGTTATACATTCATATAAATTATAAATTCATTGAATTGACTTTTTTTGTGCAAAACTAAAATGAATTTTAGGGAATACTTTTGCTTACAAAACCCAGCCTGTATTTTCAAACAATGCATCAACCATGTGAGTAATGAGTAGAGGTCTATGGCACGTAAAAAGAAAGAAGAGGCTCAAAAAACCCGACAGCAACTGCTTGAAGCGGCTATCACGCAGTTTGCCACGCGTGGTGTAGCCAACACGACGCTGACGGATATCGCTGATGCTGCAAAGGTTACACGCGGGGCGGTTTACTGGCATTTCACCAGTAAATCAGAAATATTTAATGCTATCTGGGAGCAGCAATTACCGTTTCGTGAAATTATTCACGACCGGTTATCTCTTTCCGAAAATGATGATCCGTTGTTAGTCATTCGTGAAAAATTCATCACTGCATTGCAATATATTGCGCACGAACCCCGCCAGTGTGCACTTTTACAGATCCTGTATCATAAATGTGAATTTAATAGCGATATGATTTCAGAGTGTGAAATCAGAAGACGTATTGGCTTTAACTATGAATCTCTGCGTGTTTCGCTGGAAAAATGCATTTCGCAGAAACTCATTTCACCACAGGTGAATGTTGAACTGACGTTGATCGTTTTTCATGGTTTTTTTAGCGGAATAATTAAAAACTGGTTAATGAATAAAGACAGTTTTAATCTTTATCAACAAGCTCCTGCGCTGGTTGATAACATTCTGGCGACACTGCATGTTACGCGAGTACCGCCTTATGATGATATTTACGGTTCAGCGTCAGGTAACATTTCTCCGTGCTCGCAAAGTGCTTCAATATCCAGCGCACTAACCGGTTTACCTAACAGATAGCCCTGAAGGGTGTTACAGCCCAGCTCCGTCAAAAACGTTTGCTGCTCTTCAGTTTCCACACCTTCAGCCACGACTTTCAGGTTCAGCGTTTTTGCCAGAGCGACTATTGCCGAAACAATTGTCGCATCATCGCTTTCGCCACTTAACTCTTTCACAAAAGCACGATCGATTTTCAACTCACAGGCAGGTAAGCGTTTGAGATACAACAGGCTCGAATACCCTGTACCAAAGTCATCAATCGACGCTTTCACGCCCGCATCTGTTAGCTCTGTCAGCACCCGAACGCTNTCCTCCGGGTTGCTCATTGCCGTTGTTTCAGTGACTTCAAGGATCAGCATTTCCGGCGGCACGTTGTGACGCGCCAGGCAGCCGAGAACCGTCTTAACCAGCGAAGGTTGTTCAAACTGCAGTGTCGACAGATTCACGGCCATCGACCAGCTCTGATGCCCCTGAAGGTGCCATTCACGCAGCTGACGACAAGCTTCGTTGATCACCCAGTTGCCAATAGGAATGATCAGGCCTGTTTTTTCTGCCAGCGGCAGGAACAGCTCTGGCGTCAGTAACCCCTGCTTTGGGTGTTGCCAGCGCAGCAGCGCCTCAAAACCGAGGATTGGGCCTGCCGGGGCATGGAATTTGGGCTGGTAGAGCAGGCGTAACTCAGCACGCTCGACGGCCAGCCACAGATCGTTCATCAGCTGGAGATGGGACTGCGCCAGGGTGTTCATGGAGGGCTGGAAAAAGTGATAACCGTTACGGCCCATATGCTTCGTGTGGTACATCGCCGCATCCGCGTTAAACATCAGTTCACGATCGGTTTTGCCGTCGTGAGGGTAAAGTGCAATACCAATGCTGAGGGTTACCACCAGTTCATAAGGATCCAGATTAAACGGGTTATCAATGGCACGAACCAGTGAACTTGCCAGAGACGCCGCATCATCCGGGCCTTCCGCCTCGGTCAGCAGGACAAACTCATCCCCCCCGATACGTGCCAGAGTGAACTGGCCTTTCAGGGGGAGCTGCAAACGCTGCGTAACGGCGACCAGCAGCTTATCGCCGACATCATGGCCATAGGCATCATTGATGGCTTTGAAACCGTCGAGATCCATGAACATCAAGGCAAAATGTATCCCTTCGCGGTCCGCTTTGCTGATGGCCTGATCGAGACGGTCTTCCAGCAGGATGCGATTAGGCAGACGCGTCAGCGTGTCGTGCAGCGCCAACTGGGCCAGTTCCCGGTTAGCTTCTGCAAGAGAAGAGGCCAGCAAAGAGGTGCGCGCCTGAAGGCGGGCGTCCAGCATGGATACGAGTAATGTGATCCCCAGAATGGAGAGCGCAACCACGCTCACCAGAACCGCCAGCCAGCTGCCGTTAATCCCGTGGTGGTGTGCCATCGTCGACATCGGAAACTGTGCGGCTTTCATACCGGCATAGTGCATACCGGCGATGGCAATCCCCATCGTGATGGCGGCCCCCAGGCGCATCAGGGCAACCTGTGCGGCTTCGTGACGCAGGCGGAAGGTCAGCCACAATGCGGCGAGTGAAGCGGCAAGCGCGATGACGACCGAAATGGCCACCCATGTTTTATCCCAGATAATACCGGGAGTGATCTCCAGCGCTGCCATGCCGGTGTAATGCATGGCGACAATACCTGCGCCCATCACTAGCGCGCCGGGCAACAGGCGGCGCAAACGTAACTTCTCGCAACTGACGAGCCACAGCGCAAACATTGACGAGCCAATGGCGATGACCATCGAGAGCACCGTCAACGTGGCGTTGTAACTCATGCTCATGGAGAGATCCATCGCCAGCATGCCAATAAAGTGCATAGCCCATACGCCAATGCCCATTGCAATACCGCCACCGGCCAGCCAGATACGGGCTGCGGCTCCCTGGCTTCCGGCGACGCGCGCGGCCATATTTAGCGCGGTATAGGCAGCAAGGATAGCGACAACAAAGGAGGTGAAGACGAGGAATTGGTTGTATTGGCTAACCAGCATGGTCTGTTCTACTCGTTGAGAGGCGTTACGCTAGAGTGGTTCGGAAGGGCTGAGACATTATCACCGTCAGATAACGACTAAAAGTGATTTAAAGCCCTTAATTTTATGTGTGATAACAAAGTTATAGGTGATGTCAGGAGGTTAGTCGAGCTCAGAACAGTTGACGAGTTTGAGTGGATTCACGGAATTCATATTACGACACTTATCGGTTTCGGTGCTCATTAGTTCAATCCATTGCATCAGCAACGCATCGAAAATGAAAACGGAGATAGCAAAGACCACGAGCCACCAGTATTTACGAATCATTGTGTCATTCCGGGAGAAGAGAACCTGTAAGGTGGTGGAAATATACACGAAACGCGGCGGTTTAAAAGCGAGAAAAGAGAAGGTTTACAAAGCGTTGACGGTCGTGAATGCGGGCAATAAAAAAGGCGCTTCCCCATGCCGAAGAGCGCCTTTTTAAACAAGCAATTAGCTAATCGAAATTAGTTCATGCCGTATTTTCAAAACCTACGTTTTTTACCGTTTGGCTATGTTTGCTAATGTTCGTCTATCATGCTGATACAAAACAATAAAATTGTTTTTCTGGTTTGCCTTTGTTCATTGCCGTTCATAGAGTAACATTGAGATGTGCAGTCAGTGGTGCAGTCAGTCTCCAATATGAACTAAGGTTTTCTATGGCTGGTGGAACGAACAAATTAAGCGACACGTCGCTTCGTAAAATGCTGGGAAGAGAAAGCCCCGGAGACAGCTTCTATGCTGATGGCGATGGGCTAAGTGTGAAGGTGTCCAGATCGGGCGTATTGACCTGGTATTTCACTTTCCGCATAGGTGGCCGGGAATCAAAATCTCAGCGTATAAAGCTGGGTAATTATCCAGACCTTTCACTTAAAGCAGCTCGTGAGAAACGAGAGCAGTGTCGCGCATGGCTCGCAGAAGGAAAGAATCCAAAGCACCAGTTGAGCGTTACGACTCAGGAAACGTTAAAGCCAGTGACGGTCAGGGATGCCCTTGAATACTGGATCAGGGAATATGCCACCCATAACCGCGCTAATGTTGAAAAGCACATTGAGCAGCTCAATAAGCATATCTTTCCTTATATAGGTACTTATCCGCTTTCTATGTGTGAAACTCGCCACTGGCTGGAATGTTTCGCCAGGGTAAGGAACGAAGCGCCTGTAGCGGCTGGCTATCTTTTGCAGATGTGTAAGCAAGCACTCAAGTTCTGCCGGGTTCATCGGTATGCAGTGAGTAACGTCCTGGACGATCTGACCATTGACGATGTTGGACGTAAACAGAATAAGCGGGACAGGGAGCATACCCAGCAAGAGCTTGCTGATATATGGCGGGAGTGCTCAGGCTTGAAATTCAAGCCCTACTACTCCTCGCTTCTGCGTCTGCTGGTGGTGTTCGGCTGCCGCACCCAGGAACTGAGGTTATCAGCGATCAGGGAGTGGGATTTGAAGGACTGGATCTGGACAGTGCCGAAGGAGCACAGCAAGGGTGGTGAGAAAATACTACGGCCTATTCCCGTAGACATCCGCCCATTTATCAAACAGCTTTTAGAGCAGCACCAAAGCACAGGGCTTTTGCTGGGTGAGATAAAAAAACCGGAAGCCGTCAGCCAGTGGGGACGTGGTATCCATAAACGTCTCGGGCACGCTGAACCCTGGACGCTTCACGACCTGCGCCGGACGTTCTCCACGACCCTAAACAATATGGGGATTGCACCTCATGTGGTTGAGCAGCTGCTAGGTCATACGCTTGGCGGTGTGATGGCCGTATATAACCGCAGCCAGTATTTACCCGAAAAACTGGACGCGCTGAATAAATGGATGGAGCGGTTAGAGGTTATTTCCTCTGGCTACTCCAACGTTGCTATTCTGGAGATGGCTAAATGAAAGACTTTGATTTGCCTGCATTAGAATTCTGTACCTTGGATAGGGCGTGCCGGTTACTTGGATGTGAGTTGGGTGATATTTTGCATTGGGCTGAAATAAAAGCCATTACATTAATGGTAAATTTCACTAATCTAGATGGGCGAGATGCGAGAATAACATTTAGCGATAAGGTTGATTTATATAAATCACTCAATTATATTGATCCCGGCGATGGGGATTTTCATCCTTCACAATTTTGCTCCTTTTCACTTTCACCAGACGATTATAGTGATTATGAGTTTGAGGGTAAAATAAACCCTGTTCATAACATGATAGAGTATGAGCTTGAGTGCAGACTCTCTGGTTTCTGGGAATTATTCAACTTTTCTCTTGATGGTGAAAGGGTTGACTTTACGCTTTTAAATCCATTTGGTAGTAAACATGAATGGATAAAAGATGCTCAATATTGGTGGGGTAGTGAAATATTTGTATCAGATTTATATATTTCAAGGGAAAGCATTGAGATTATTTCAGGGGTAAAACAAAGGGTTTTATTATCTTTGGCAAATTTTGAAACTGAAAGTAAATCAAGGGTAATGGTTGAAGATATCAGTTCCAAAACCAGAAATTACAGAGCTGCATTCATAAAGTCATTATTACATGTTTGTTATGGGGAAGATGCAGCGAATAATCCTAGGAAATTTTTTGAGAACGCCAGAAGTAAGATAAAGAAAGATTTCGATAAAGAGGGAATTGTTTTACCAAGTGGAAAGGCAATTGAATCATGGTTAAAGGACGTTGACATAGATAAGAGGTAGTGGAAGTTCCAAAGTTTTTTTGGAATCTACCGAAGAATTATTTTATTAAGATCTTTAATGCCCTCGTCGAATGAATGTTAATGAACGAGGGCGTTTTTATATGAATCATCTCAAACAACAATTTCCACCCGCAGAGCGTGTTATTCGTGAGGCCGAGTGCCGCCAGTTAACAGGAATATGCCGCACCACTCGATACATAATGGAAAAAGAGGGGAGCTTTCCCGCCCGACGTAAGCTGGGAGGTCGCGCCGTTGGTTGGCTTCTGTCTGAGGTCACAGCATGGCAGCAGAGCCGCAGCAAAGCAGCGTGAGGGGTGGGAAATGTCACATAAAACAAAAGCGGCCATGCAGGGCCGCCAATGTCACTACCAAAAACTTAAGCAAAGTCAGGATACCAGGGTTAATGCTGGTGGTCAAAGCCTGAGCGCTCCTGTGATTGCAGGAACTGCGCCATTGGCGAGGTTACGTGAAACTACCAAGAAATTGGGCTGTTTAAGGTGTACGGCATTGCCGCATACCCAATCTCCCGAAACTTCGGGAGAACTGGAACAGAGTGCCGGGTGTACTGCAATGCAGCAAACCCCGGAAGATTTCCAGAGTGCATTTATGCACTCTGGGTATCAGCTTTTCGGCTCAATGCCTCGCTGCTGTAACTCTTTGCGGATTATTCGCTTTATCCATGCTGATACAGAAGCGTCACCATCTTGCGCCAGAGCCTGTTTAATTCCTTCTTCTAGGTTTGGTTCTACGCGTAATGCGATCTGCTTGTTACCTTTGGCTTTAATTTCTATGGTTGACATTTGGTTTACACCTGATTACTTTGAAATGGTAATCAAGTGTATGACAGGTGCATACCAAAAAGCAACGCCCCGGACTGTTAGAGCAGTACCAGGGCGTCTAACCAAACCGTTAATCGGAGTAACAGTTATGGCTGATCAACAGCATACCCAAACTCGCCCGGAATTTACATGGTTATTCCTGGCAACCCCAGACCACACCCCAAAATGCACACCTGTAGTGCTCCGCTTTGATGCTGATACGGAAGATAAAGCCCGCGCTGCATTCCCCGGCTGGGATTTGGTTTTCGCTGCCAAAATCCGCGCCCAGTCTCCTTGTCGCGTTGCGTTTTTCGATTACACCACCCGCCGTGGCTGGGAGTTCGATAGCGCAGCTATTCAGGAGGTGCGCCATGCGTGAATTAACCAATAAAAGTGCGTCAATAGCCTGTGAACTGGCTGCGTTGTTGATGGTTGTCGAAGAATGCGATGTTGACCAGGTAGAGCGTGAAAACCTCATTAGCCTGGCCAGAAGAGTATCGGATCAACTGGCGGCAAGCATGGTAGAGCAGAATTCAACGGGGGTGCTCAATGGATAACTTTTACACCTACCGCAGCAACAAAGATCTGCTGTTACTGGCGCAAGAGGTTGCCGCGCTTCTGTCATGTGCTGCTTACCTTGCGACTATCAGAGGCGAGCAAGAGCGTATCCATGTAATGAGTTTAACGGGCCTGGCTCAACGCCTTTCTGACGAACTGGCAAGCGCACTGGATATTTCTACTTTTTCAGACCATGAATCGCAGGAGGCAAAATCATGATCAGCAATGTGAAGTTTAACGAGCTGGCTAACCGCGTTGATCTGCTGGTTGAAAAGATTTTGCATCTTGAGGCACAGGTTAAGTCACTCACCGATAGTCAGGGTGGAGAAATCCCTCCGGGTATGACACCAGTAGCAACACTGGCCGCTGAATACGGTATCTCAACCAAAAAGGCTGAGGAGCTGGCGAAAAACACAGGGGTGATGCTGGTTAAGCTGAAATCTGGCGGCTTCGTTGCCCCTGATGAAAAGTTCAGGGAAGCGGCACGGTTGGTGCTACGCAGTGCTAAGCGAAAATATGGCTCTGCTTACTGGTTCCATCCCCTGATCGGCAAATTCCAGATGAGCGGGGGGATCCCAAAATGACGGTACAACTGACAGCTGTAGAGACCGTATCTGATGCCCTGTTCACCTGTTCGTATCTGTGGGCGCATGGCAAGCAGTACAGCCGCAGCGATTTGGATAAAGCCCTCCACCAGCATAAAGATCCAACTACCCGTTACGGGAAGCTGGTGGCTCGCCTAAACCAGATAGCAGCAATGCCGTATGAGGAGCTTTGCGATGCCGGGTATCTCGATACGGACCGCAAACAAATGATTACCGCGCGGCGTTCTGTGCTGGTGGAAGAGATAGGCGAAGGGGAAATGAATGCCATGCTGTCTGACGTGCAGCGCATTCACCGCGTCTTCCCTGATGCTGGTGCAAAGTTCAGGACAAAGCTGCCTCTCTCTCGCGGTTCTGAGGGCTTTGATATCCGTCAGGACTATATCCTTAAACACTTTCTGCCAGCGCAATCACTGTGCAGCATTTACGGTCCCAGCGGTTCGTATAAGAGTTTTCTCGCCGTGTCGTGGGCCTGTCACATCGCTGCAGGTCTGCCATGGGCGGGGAAGAAGGTTACTCCCGGTGCGGTGCTTTATGTGGTTGGTGAGGGGGGCGTAGGCGTTCCCCGGCGTATACGGGCTTGGGAGCAGGTGCACGGCATACAGGCGGACAACCTCTGGCTGGTCAATCGTCCGGTGTTTCCTGTGCGCGAGTCAGAGGTAACGGAAGTGCTTCTGGCTGCCAGGCAGATTGAAGCTGCATGTGGTGTGCCGGTTCGCATGGTGGTGATCGATACGCTGGCCCGTTGTTTTGGCGGTAACGACGAGAACGATGCTCGTGATATGGGGGCATTTATTGAAGGGTGTGACGTTATCAAACAGAAAACGGGTGCAACGGTGCTGGTAGTTCACCACTCCGGCAAAGATGAAGGGAAAGGCGCTCGCGGTTCCAGTGCTTTCCGCGCTGCGCTTGATACTGAATTTAACGTTAAGCGTGAAGGGGATGGAAAGGCGCTTATTCTGACCTGTACCAAGATGAAAGACGCGGAGGAGCCAGAGCGTAAAGCGTATGACCTGAGAACGGCAGAGCTTTACACCGATGAAGATGGTGAGCTTGTTTGCTCTCTGGTTGTGCACGATCAGCCGAGAGAGGCTAAAGAGGTTGAGCCTGAACTGGCCAATGTCTCCCGTCTTAGCGATAACCATCATGCACTATGGCAGGCAGTACGCAGCCGCACAGCTAAGGGGGAGCCATGCACTATCTCCGTCATTAAAGACGATCTACGTGCAACGCTGGGTGCAGACAAAGTGAGAAAGTCATTCCCGCGCTGGCTGGACAAGCTGGAGAGTGAGCAAATCATTCGCATCGAGGGTGAGAACCTTTACCCGGTAACAGTCGAGTAAATGCGGCGGTAAGTGCGGCATATGCGGCATTTAGTATGTTTTATGACCAAATGCCGCACTTAGTCCCTGTATACACGCGCTAAGTGCGGCATTTCACTGAAACCCCCGTCATTACTGGCTTTTAGCGTGTTTTTGAAATATCTGGTGCGGCGCTAAGTGCGGCATTTCTAAGCGCGGCGCTAAGTGCGGCATGAGTGGCATTTAAATTATGGCGGTTTAATTATGAGCAAAGAAAGTGAAAAATTGATTGAGCAAATGGAGTCGGAAATAAGGCTTTGTTTCTTGGGCTACCTGCATCCTGATATGCCCCGTGACATTGCAGAGCAGGCTGCCTCGGAAATGGCTACGGAGGCAATAGGCAGAATTATTGAGCATGGTGCCAGCATGGGGCTTTCAGAAGTGGAATCCATGCGCCACTTACTCAGCTCAATGAAGAAGACAGCTAATGTTGTCACACTCGGAAAAACCATCCACTAAAGGACAAATTTCATGACAAGTAAAACTGATGATGTTGTTTATTCGAAGGTTCTGATCCAGAAAATAGTAGAGCACAAAGATACGTTCGGTATACCAGACAGCAAAGCGGAATTACAGCTTATGCCGCTGAGTGAATACCGCGAGATGGTAAAGCGGGAGTCATTCTTTTTCATCGATCACAATGGCTTTCTACGGCATCAATTTTCTGGTGAAGTTATTGCCGCCAGCAAAGAGCAGTTGGATATTCTTATCGGGGAACTGAAAGCGAAGCGAGAGCTTCTTGATGACGCTCTTGACTGCGCTAAAGAATAGATTTGTAAATTAATTGCTCGTTAATTTTCATTACTGTTCATCACTGAAAAATGACGTTTACTTATTAATAAGTATGTATATTTTGAAGAGTGGCACTCAGACGTGAGCCGCCACTGGCCGTTTAATCAAGCTGCGCGAAGTAGCCTGTGGGATGCAGAAAAAGATTAAACGGCCTCACCCTTTCCCGCGCTGGTTTCACGTCTCAACGTTAATTGTTACGGAAACCACTCATGAAAAAATTACTCGAATTACGCCAGCAGAAAGCCGCACTAAAAACCCAGATGCGTTCCATGCTGGACAAAGCCGATGGCGAAAAGCGCAGCCTGAACGAAGAAGAAGGCAAAAAGTTCGACGAACTCCGCGCCCAGGCTGATGCACTTGAGGTTGAAATTACCCGTCTTGAAGCCGTCGCCGACGATCAGCGCAATCTGCCTGGTACTTCCGTTGAAGGTGAGCCAGTAAGCAACGACGAGCTGCGCCACTACATCATGACAGGTGATACCCGCTCTCTCTCCACGCTGGTACAGGCTGACGGCGGCTATACCGTTATCCCTGAGCTGGACAAAGAGATCATGCGCCAGTTGCAGGATGATAGCGTGATGCGCTCCATCGCAACGGTGAAGACGACCAAAACCAACGAATATCAGAAGCTGGTATCTGTGGGCGGTACTACCGTTAATCGCGGCACCGAAGGTGAACCACGTACCGAAACCAGCACGCCGAAGATGGAGCGCGTTGATATCAAACTCAACCCGATCTACGCCTACCCGAAAACCACCCAGGAGATTCTCGACTTCTCCGAGGTGGATATTCTGGGCTGGCTGTCTTCTGAAATCGCTGACACCTTCACCGCTACCGAAGAAAGCGACTTTGTGAACGGCGACGGTGATAAAAAATCCAAAGGGTTCCTGTCTTACCCTCGCGCGGCCACTGCCGATAAAGCCCGTCCATTCGGTACGCTGGAGAAGATGGAAGCCGCTGGCGTTTCCTCTGATGGTCTGATCGACCTGCTGTATAAGCTGAAAGCCAAATACCGCAAAAATGCCGTATGGGTGATGAACTCCAACACCGCCGCCAAACTGCAAAAGCTGAAAAACGGCAACGGAGATTACATCTGGCGCGATCGTCTGGTTGCCGGTTCTCCCGATACGCTGCTGGGCCGTCCTGTTCAGTATCTGGAAACCATGCCGGATGCGGGTGCGGGTAAAGCGTTCCTCGCGGTTGGCGACTTCAAACGCGGCTATTTTATCGTGGATCACACCACTGGCGTACGTACCCGCCCCGACAACATCACTGAACCGGGTTTCTACAAGGTGCATACCGATAAATACCTGGGCGGCGGCGTGGTGGACTCCAACGCCATCAAGGTGCTTGAGCTTTCCGGCTCCGGTTCCTGATTTGACGTTTAAGGGGCTTCGGCCCATTTTTGCCCTCTGTGGAGTCCAGTAATGAAAACAACCGATTTTGAAATCCGTACTTCCGAAGTGAGTGCCAGCAACAAAAAGCTGGTGGGCTATGCCGTGCGCTGGAACAGTCTGTCAGAAGTTATCTGGGATGAGTTCCGCGAGCAGTTTGCGCCGGGAGCATTTAAAGACAGCCTGGCATCCGGTAGTGATGTGCGTGCGCTGTATGAGCATAACTATACCCAACTGCTGGGGCGTACCAAGTCCGGCACGCTGGTGCTGTCCGAAGATGATACCGGGCTTCGTTTCGAACTGACCCCGCCGAATACCCAGCTTGGCAACGATGTGCTGGAGCTGGTGGAGCGCGGGGATATCTCCGGCATGAGCTTCGGTTTCCGTGCGCTGAAAGAGGCGTGGGATATTGCTCAGTCTCCATATCTGCGCACAGTCACAGCCGCCGAACTGCGGGAGATTACCGTTACCTCTATGCCTGCCTATCCTGAGTCTGGCGTGGAAATCGCGCACCGTTCGCTTTTCTCCCAACATCCTGAACTGCGCCGCGCTGGCGATAACCGTCGCCGCTGGGCTGAATTAGCGGGGCTCTGATATGTGGAATATCTGGCCGTTTGGCCGTAAGTCTGAACCCTCCGAACAGCGCAGTATGACCATTGATGAGTGGCTGGCGATGGCAG
>JGI2065J20421_1001096_pt1 | contig 21721 bp, 7 predicted proteins | sample Biomet5_FD_20421 | JGI IMG/M metagenome (IMG submission 20421)
GTAAACGGCGACCTGGGTTTGTATAACGGCAGCTATTATACCAGTTTTGTACAAGGTACGCAAACCGGCAATGTAAGCTACACCCTGCCCGCAGCCGCGCCCGCAGCCGACGGGCAGGTGCTGGCAAGCACCACTGCCGGGGTGTTGAGCTGGACCGCGGGAGGCGGTGCAAACACCGTTGGTACCATCGATAGCCAGGCCAAGTCAGTCGACGGGGCAACTATCTCGAACAACAAACTGTACCTGCAAACTGCCGATGCTTTGGTGCCAGGCTTGCTGTCGACGGGTGCCCAAACCATTGCCGGGGAAAAGACCTGGAGCAACGATGCAGGCTTTACCGGCACGGTAACCGCTAATAACCTGAAAGTAGGTTCCCCTGTCGTTGATGTAATTACCATGGACGGCGGAGACCTTATGGTTGCCGGCGATGCGGAGTTTGATGGGAGTGTGTGTGTACAGGGTACTTTAACAACTCCTTCAGACGAACGTTTGAAACAGAATGTCGCCACCCTTACCGGCGTGCTGTCCAAAATCGAACAATTACGCGGGGTACGTTTCGAGTTCAGGGATCAGCAAAAATACGCTACAGGCCCGCAAATAGGGGTGATTGCACAGGAGTTGCAAAAAGTGTTTCCCGAACTGGTAATTCAGGGGGCCGATGGGTACCTGGCCGTAAATTATTCGCAGTTAACAGGGGTGCTTATTCAGGCTGTAAAAGAGCAGCAGCAGGAAATTGACCTGCTGAAAGCGCAAATGCAGCAGGTCATGAAAAAACTGGGGATTGAATAGCGTGTCGGTTTTCGTTTTCCTGATCCATGCTTATTCTTTTGGAATTATTGACTCGTGAATTCCCTGTTTTTCTTTTGTTTTTGGATTATTTGAACTTTAATTTTTAGAATATAATGATGAAAATCACATACAGTTTCTTATTAATTGCCGCTTTGTCGCTGCTTTTTTTAAGCTCGTTACAGGCGCAGGAAGATTGTGCCACCGGTTACTGCCCCTCAACCATTACCGTGCACCATAAGGCGGGTGATGTTTCTCCGGTTACTGCTGATATTACCTATAAAGTTGTGAAATCGGCCATTACAGGGGAGAACAAATGCTGGCTGGCCCAAAACCTGGGCGCTTCTGCACAGGCTACCGCTTTTTCCGATTGCCGACAAGCTACCAGGGGATGGTATTGGAGTTTTGCCCAGAAAAGAGGGTACAAGTATGACCAGTTGACCAGTAGCTTCACACCCAACCCTGCTACTTATGCTGAAGATCTTACTGTAGCTCGTGGCGAGTGGTTATCAGAATCTGATCCTTGTCATTTGTTGCTCGGAAGGAGCTGGCGTTTACCAACGCAAACGGAATTGGTTAGTGTTGGAAACACGATTTTTGGAGGTACTGGTACTAGCGGACTTAGTATATCATTGTTAAACAGCCGTGCTGGAGAACTATCTCTTAATGTGAGTGGATTTATTTCTGTACTTAGTACCGTATACTGGCAGGGATATAGTACAACATATAAAGTTAATAATGCCGAAAACGGTAGTATAATTATGATGTCTGCCTCCTCTCAAACTATAAGTGCAGGTTACTTATGCTTATATGTGCAATTCGACGGTGATGCAAGTATAGCGCGAACGACATATCGGCCTAATCTATATTATGGGAGCATTAGATGTGTGAGTGACTTGTAAATGAGCGTGAACTGAATTATAAACGATAATGGGTATTATTCATCAGGCCGGGGGTGTACCACCGGGGCCGGGGGCAGTGCCTGAAGGGGCGGTTTTTGGTTCAGGTGTTTGGTACACAGCGTGTAACTGGTTTTGCAAAACCAGGGTTCGCGGGCATGGAAGGGCCCCGGCAGGGTACGCTAAAACTGCAAATTTGTAAACCGTGTAAAGGGCTGGTATTTAATACAATCATGAATTAACCGTCAAAAACAGGAAAGCATTTCAATGGCAAAAAAAATTGAAAACGGTTTTTTTCCCCCCTATTACAAGGGCAAAAGCAACCAGGCCGATAACGAGCTGGCGCTTTACCTGCGGCATAAATTCATGCCCCATGTGCGGCGCAGGTTCCCGCAACATTTTCTTGCAGAACCGCGCCCGGCCAAACGGTTGGCGTACATACGCCGGTACAGTCGTACGCACCCGTATTTTTTGCGTTTCGACGTGCAGGCTTTTTATCCGTCGGTCGACACCGCTGCGGTTGCTCCTGTGCTGTTACCGAATTATACCTGCCTGACGGGTAAAAAACCGTCCGGGCATATGCAGCAGCATGTACGGTTTGCTTATAGCCGTTTTTTTTCGAGGCAACCCTGGCCATGGGGCCTGCCTGCAGGCGCCGGCCTGTGCGACCGGGGATGTCCCGAGTGGGCGGGGACTGCTGCTTGCGCTGCAGGTCCCATCCTCTGTCAGGAAGCTCGATATGAGTTGTGTATCAACCGGCCGGTCGTACATCGGCGTAAGTATATGGGCGTTGCCATTGCTCATTTGACGGATTGAACCCTGCTTGAAGCATATCGACGTTGGATGCCCCGTTTTTTCTTTCAATCCCTGCGCCGCTGCCTTTGGACTTTGGACTTTGAACTTTGAACTTTGAACAACGATATGAAACGAACTTGCATTTTATTGATTTTAATATACCTGTTGGGATTGTCCCGGGTATATGCCCAGGATCCGTATTACAAAGTGGTGAATGGCATCCCTTACCTTCCGGTGTTAAGCAGTACCGACGCGGTTACTTCACCTTTACCCGGGGCCATGGTATTCAGCATAAGCGATGGTACCATTATGTTTTATAACGGTAGCGTCTGGGGGGACATGTGTAACCTCGGTATACCGGTAGCTACGAACGCGAAGGCTTATTTCCGGGTAGTGAAAGGTATACCCTGCTTGGCCATTATGCCGTCTCCGGACGAGACTGCCCCGGCCGGTTCGATTTGTTTCCCTTCGAAATCCAACACTCCCCGGATCAGTAATGGTTCCGGCTGGTACCATATAGGAACCAGGGAAATGTCGTCCATTAGTACTGTCACAGGCACCAGGATGGGTGGTGCCGGTACTATGCTGGGCATTCCGGTGCTTGCCGATAACCCCGGAAACGTGTCTGCAGGGGCGTTTTATTTCAATTCAGGCTTAAAATCGCTGACCGTGTATAACGGCTCTGCCTGGCTGACGCTGAACTCTTGTGACTGCCCTCCGCAGGCGGGCGGGGTGTATGCCGAGTCGGGCGATCCTACGTTTTCTTCTTCACCCGTTACTTTTTTCGGGACATATTCGTATTACGACAAGGAAGGAAACAGCGAAGGCACAGCTGCCTGTGAATGGTTCATGTCGGACGATGAGAACGGGACCAATGCCGTGCCGATGGGGACTGGCGCCACCCTGTCCTATTCAATCAGCAATGAAGATAATGGCAAGTACATGTACTTGGTACTGACGCCGAAATCCGGCTCAGGTACCCTGATCGGTGACCCGGTGCAATCTAATTTTGTGAAAATCATGAACTGCCCTCCGCAGGCGGGCGGGGTGTATGCCGAGTCGGGCGATCCTACGTTTTCTTCTTCACCCGTTACTTTTTTCGGGACGTATTCGTATTACGACAAGGAAGGAAACAGCGAAGGCGCGTCTGCCTGTGAATGGTTCATGTCGGACGATGAGAACGGGACCAATGCCGTGTCGATGGGGACTGGCGCCACCCTGTCTTTTGACTTTACCAGTGCAGATAATGGCAAGTACATGTACATGGAGGTTACGCCCAAAGCCCTCACCGGTAACCTGACAGGTGACCCGGTGCAATCTAATTTTGTGAAAATCATAAACTATCCCCCGCAGGCAGAAGAGGTGAATGCCGAGGTGAGCGATCCCACGTTTCACACTACGAATGTTACTTTTTTGGGTACGTATTCGTATTACGACAAGGAAGGGAACAGCGAAGGCGCGTCTGTCTGTAAATGGTTTATGTCGGACGATGAGAGCGGGACCAACAGCGTATTGATGGGTACCGGGAATACCCTGAATTATGTATATGACGAAGCCAACGACAGTAAATACATGTACATGGAGGTTACGCCCAAAGCCCTCACCGGTAATCTGACAGGGGATACTGTCCGTTCCTCTTACATATCGTTGGCATATAACGACCCGCCGGAGGTGCGTAACCTGACCATAGAGGGTTCAGTGAGTAGAAACTCGACATTAACAGCTTCATTCACATATTACGATGAAGAGGGTGACGAGCAAGGGGACGTTGCTTACCAATGGTACTATTCGAACAACGGGACTAATATGAACGCGATAAGCGGGGCCACTTCCAAAACATTTACGATTCCCTATAATAGTACAGTATACCTGGCAGTAGGTGTAACGCCCTATGCCAAAGAGGGGTACCTCGGCCCTGGCGAGACTGTTACTGTATTAACGAGCGGAGTAATTGCTGATCATGTTCCGGTTATCACTAATGCGAGTATAACCGGTGTAACAGCCATAGACCAGCAACTGACGTTGGCCTATGATTTTTACGACGAGGAAAACGATACCATAGGTTATGTAAAAGCTACGTTATACCGCTGCAAGGATCAATCGCAGTCAGATTGCACTTATATAGGAGAAAGGTGGTGTTATTATCCTAATGATGTTACTTACACGGTAGTTGAAGCGGATATGGGATATTACATAAATGCGTTATTTTATATACATGAAACATCAAACACCGTTTACGGTACGTTTTCTTTGGATGGTGGTTCCTCTAAGAAGCCTTATAATGCATATACTTCGACACCGGTAAGCAGTAACTATCCTCCACAGGCAACTAACCTGCGTCTGGATGGTACGGTAGGGTGCGGAAAAACAGTAAAAATCTTATACGATTATTCCGACAATGAGGGAGACCTCGAATCGGGCACTACCTTCCAGTGGTGGCGTGCTACCAGTTCAACAGGGTCCAATAAAACAGCCATCAGCGGCGCCGCTTCCCAGTCATACACGGTTACCTCTTCAGACATCGGTTATTACCTGGGGGCAAGTGTATGTCCCGGCGCTGCAACAAATACGACTCCTGGTTCATCTGCTTTCTATTTTTATACTGACAAAGTAACAAATAATGGACCGGTGGCCTCTAACGTGGCGATAGCTGGTACATTAGAGTTCGGTTCTACGTTAACTTCCTCATACACCTATACCGACACAGAAGGGGATCCCGAATCGGGCACTACCTTCCAGTGGTACCGTAGCAGCAGAAGTGACAACTATAACAGCTTGTCAGCCATTAGCGGCGCCACTTCCCAGTCATACACGGTTACCAATGCTGACAGTTTTTATTTTCTGGTGATAGCGGTAACGCCCGGCGCAGCAGAAGGCACTACCCCAGGCGGTACCGTCTACAAGTGGACTAGTGATAAGATAACAAACTATGTGCCGGTGGCCTCTGGCGCGTCGATAGTAGGGAGTTTAACGAGAGGGAGTACGCTAACTGCCTCGTACACGTATTCCGATTTTGAGGGAGACCTGGAATCGGGTACCACCTTTCAGTGGTACAGTGGCGGCACGGCCATCAGCGGCGCCACTTCCAAGACATACACGATTACCCAATCCGATATCGGGAATGAAATTGAGGTGAGAATAACACCCAAAGCAGAGACAGGGTCGCTTGTCGGCTTAACTGTCCGAGCGGAATCTAACACGACAGTAAAAGATGCCGCACCGGTAGCTTCTAGCCTGTATATAACAGGTGACTTGAAGGTAGGCTCTACGGTAGCGCTGAAATACACTTATACCGACGCTGAGGGAGACCCTGAATCGGGTACTACCTTTCAGTGGTACCGTGACGGCACGGCCATCAGCGGCGCCACTTCCAAGACATACACGCTTACCGCGTCAGACCGTGGTTATGCGCTGTCTGTAAAAGTAACGCCCCAGGCGGCAACAGGGACTATTACCGGCAGTACTGTAACACTGGACTGTGGCACAGTGTCCCCAAATTGTCCGTCCTCAATTACCATGACCCATACTACGTCCGGCGGGGTAGCGCCAATAAATGCGACGATAACATACGGCGTGGCGACTTACAGTTACAAGTGCTGGATAACCCGTAACCTGGGCGCCACGGCACAGGCCACAGCGCTTACCGATAATACTGTCGCTGCCGCCGGTTGGTACTGGCAGTTTAACAAAAAACAAGGATATTACCACGACGGAACATCCCGTACGCCAAGTACTACGTGGATCAGCAGCATTACGGAAAGCTCGGACTGGACATCAGCCAACGACCCCTGTACGCTGCTCCTGGGTTCCGCATGGCATATACCAACAAAAAGCGAATGGACAGGGGTGAGCACTTCCACAGCATACAGTTCTGTCCTTAAGTTGCATTATGCCGGTGGATTGTACTATATGGATTGGGGAACCTATTTTGTGGGAGGAAACGTATACAGTAGGGGCGTGGACGGAGAATACTGGAGCAGTAATCAATCTTCAAACGATCAAGGCCACTTTTTTTCTTTATCTACAGGATTTAACTATTCAAACAAAGCATCCGGTCTTAGTGTTCGTTGTGTGGGAATAGGCGAGTGATCTTAATTGAACTTAGGTTTCGGAATATATTGAAAGTGTTTGGCCCCTTCCCGGCAACTGCCGGGAGGGGTGCGGATGAGGCGCCGGGAATAATCCGGCAGAAAAAATAAAAAAAAGTAAGCAGACGGCTAAATCATGAAAAAATATACATGAAAATTAATTCTATTGATTTATCAAGGCTCAGAAATGAAGAACACACGCGGTTTCATGCCGGTTTTGTAGAACTTTTGGATATATACGGAACAGGGATACACTGTATCGAAACTCTTTTTCCGAAATACATCTCGCTGCTGGCCTATGAAACAGAGGTGTTGTCGAAGATAGAAAAGAGTGAGTCTGCCGATGTAATAATTGATGCCGAGGCACATCTCGACTCGGTTTTTTCAGCCCTTGTTGCCAAGGCAGGCTTGGGAACTTTACATTACAAGGGGGAAAACAGGGAGGCAGCAACACGGATACAATATGTGCTGGATCAGTACAACCAGATCAGGAAAAAGGATTACATAGGGGAGACGACAGTTATAAATAACCTGCTAAACGAGTTAAATACCCATTGCACCGGAGAAGTAAATACCCTTGGACTTGGCGGCTGGCTTACCGAACTGCAGAATGCCAATACCTGTTACGGGATGTTGATGGAAAACCGGAGCAATGAAAATGAAAAGGCAGGCAGGGGATGGCAGCAGATGAAAACAGTGCGCCGTAAAGTAGATGCCGTGTACAGGAAGATCGTGGAACGGCTAAATGAGCTGACGTCTGAAGGGCTGGAGGATTATGCCGGGTTCGTGGACAGCATGAACGAATGTATAATACGGTACGGCCTTATCCTTGCCCGGCGGGAATATGAACATATAAAAGAAAAGGAGCCTTGGGCCGTCGAAGCAGGAAAGACAAGTGCCGTGTGACATCATATCGGGAAGAGAGAAAGAAAAAAGAGATAAAAAAAGAAGAATGAAACGGACATTAAAATATATTTTATCGTGTGCGCTTATACTTGCCATGTATGGCAGTAATGCCACGGCACGAAAACTAAACGTGCAGATACGGGGTGTGTATAAATCGAAGGTAAAACTGACGCCGTTTAACGGGTTGAGTTTTGCTGTGCCTCTTGCGGTATCCGACACCCTGTACAGCGGAGAGGGCACCTCGTTTTTCATCCCCGACTCACTGCTCCCGGGCGAGTTCCTGCTGCGGTTCGACTTCTGCGCCCAAAAAGGCGACTACCCATACCCCGGAGAGTTGCAGTTATTCATCAACAAAGAAGATATAACAGCGTATGTCAACCCGCAGTACCTGCGGGGCGACAGCCTTATACTGGAAGGCGACCGCGAGAACAGGATATGGTGGCAGTTCGGGCAGGAGAGCGGTATGAGGCAGCAGCAAATTGCCCTGCTGGGACAGTTGCTCGAGGGCTACACATATACCGACTCCAAGGTATGGAAACAGGCTGCCCTGGAATTCGAAAAACGCCGTACTGAATATAACCGGTGGATTGATTCGGTGAGCATGGCCAACCAGGGGCTATATGTGGGGCACCTGTTCCGTTTCCTGTATATGCGGGCGGTTAACTGGGAAGCCCCGCCTGACGAGCGTTTCCTGCAGCAGGCGGCCCACTGGTTCGACGATTTTGATTTTAACGACACGTTGGTGCTGCGCAGCCGCCAGATGAACGAATATATAAACGGGTACATGGGGCTTTTCGGGAGCCGTGCTACCACCATCGAGCTGCGCGACTCGCTGTTTACAGAGGCGGGACGGCTGGCCTGCGAACGGGCATCGTCGGGGAACCCCAAAGTGTACGGCTGGATAACCGACTATTTTTATAGCGGGTTCGAAACCTATAACATCACCACCGGTTTGAAAATGCTGGAGCAACATATCAATAATCCCCGGTGCCAGACCAGCAAAAAGCAGGAAATAGCGCGGCGGCTGGAAGGTATAAAAAAGCTGGTCCCGGGTGTGTCGGTACCCAATCTTAGCCTGCACGATGCAGAAGGATACGAACACCTGGTCGACCTGAAATCGGGTGACAAAGATTACCGGTTACTGGTTTTTTATGAGTCGGATTGCAGCCATTGTCATGATCTTCTGGAAGAACTTCGTACCTGGTACGGAAAACCGGAAAATGCGGTATGGTTCAGTATATACACCATTGCCCTTGATGATACACAAGAAAAATGGGAACCTGTACACAAGAAAAACGCCTTTCCGTGGACCGATATGTACGCCACGGGAGGTGTGAACAGCAAAGCAGCATCAGACTATTATGTGTTAAGTACTCCAAACCTTTTTCTAATCGATAAACATGGTAAACTGGTCAATATACCGGATACGGTACACGGGTTGGATGTGTTTCTGAACGGTAACCAGTAGGTAACGGGCTGCAAAGGGATGAAAAGAAGACTGATTGTACTGAATCAATAACTAATAAAAATAAACAGTATGAGAAAAATGACAAAAAAAATGATGTGTTATGTCTGGAGTCTTTTTTTCCTGGCTTCCTGCGGACAAACGGATCTGTCTCTTGTTCCTGAGGAATCGCTGATAACCCCTGAGGTCTTATGGACAAAGCAGGACAGTACTAAAATGCGGCAGTGCATCGCACAGCAGCTTGAAGAGCTGGCAATAACGGTAAATGAGGGGGAGCTTCTTGCCGGGAAGATAAACCGGGAAGAGAGATTCCTTTTGAAATCGTCGGCAGAATATACGTACGATATTATCGTCATGGGCGATTGTGAATTGTATGCGCGTGGCGTTACATATAACGAACTATACAATAAAATTGGCAAGATCGCAGGGATCGGTACTACCTACACAGGGTTGAGATATGACGATGGGACAATAGTCGGTAAACCGGAGCTTGCCTTTGTTGCAGGCGACCTGACCGGCGACAGGGCTTCATCATCGGCATGGAATAATGTAAATCAGATACTTAATCAATTAAATAATAAAGGGATATTTGTTTTTGCAAATGTCGGTAACCACGACTGGGAACCCCGGCAATGGGACGATGGTTCGTATGGTTATACTTACGAAGGGCACCAATCGAATATACGTAGTATAGTTGGGGTGTTAAATATTTATATATCAGCAATAAGGGCGGTATTGTATAATGGCAGGGCAGCATATTTCAGTAATTTAGATTCTCCCTTATATATGTCAAAATCATCCATAAGCTGGTGGAATATGAATATTAACATGGCAACTGCAGCCCCGGTGTATGGTTTTACCTACAAGGGAGTTGATTATGTGGTTGCCCCGCGTTTCCTGTTCGACCCGGAAGGGGATGTTACCTTCAGCTCATTTTTCGGCTATGGCCCTGCCCGTTTCAGTAAAGGTTTGTGCGAGTCGTACCTGAGCGAGAGAAGCAGGAAGGTGAATGCCAATAAACGTATTTATATTCAGCACTATCCGTATAATTGTTCCGACACATGGTGGAATGATTATTATTCGGGAAGAAGTGCATCGACGCTCCGCAGTAATTATATATCGGCCATGAAATCTGCTAATGTATCGGCCATTTTTAGCGGACATAACCATTCCTGGTCACAAAATGCATTAAGCACGTTTACTGATTACACCTCCGGTTACACAGGCAATGCCGGGGGACCTGCCTGCTTTTTAATGGTCAGGGTCAGCAGTACAAGAGGGGTGGTTTATGTAAAGTCGTTTAATACGAATATGTTCTGATAGGAATATATAGTACATCTTCTTGTAAAATGCTGTAAACCAATCTGTTTATCTGTGTTAACGTATCACCTGCCAATATTGTTTTAGGCAAAGGATTGATTATCTGTTCCGAAGCAGGGATGAAAACAATTTTCTACAATAGATCTAAAATAATAGAACACAATAGCTTATTACTATCTATGTTTTTAACGGGTTTGGCAATTACCAAATAAATATATAAAGATGCTGTCGGACAAATTTTTACGGCACGATAGGAACTTAATTCTATAACGAACGATATGGTGAAAAGAAGAATAATAATGATTGTTTTTTCTGCAATATATATAGCAGGAATAACCAATTTAAGAGCCCAGATGCTGATCAGGACATCCGATGGAAAACTGGCGAAAATAACAACAGGTGAAAGTTCTGTATTTTTAACGGCAGCTAAAGACCCGGAATATCCGGAAGTGCGGAATTTGTTAGTGTCGGGTGTGCCTGTTACAGGTATTACCAATACCGTCACTTATGTCTTTTATGATCCGCAGTCCCGCAGCCAGGATCATACCGATATCGAGTGGAGCCTCTCGCCTGGCGCTGATGGCAGCGCAGCGGTCACGGCAGGTAGTGGGCCAAACTATACGGTGCAGGCCGGCGATGCAGGAAAATACCTGTATGCGTTAGCTACCCCGTATGCAGCAGACGGATCCGGAGGTACTGTTGCAGGACAAACGGTAAAGACAACTCCCCTGAAGGTACGTGAAACGTATTATGAAAATCCGTATCTCGGGAATGGATGGAATCAAATGAATATTTATGTGGTGGACATCAGTTACAATGGAGAAGAATCCGTATCGGGCGACGAGATAGCGGTATATGACGGGAGCATCTGCTGTGCACACTATACACTGACCGGAGCTGTTGACGAAGGAACCGGCAGTAGCTACATTACCCTTTCTGCCTCGCAGGTTGATCAGGGCAGCGATGGCTATACATCGGGTGATGCGATTACGATTCGTTTTTGGAGAAGAAACTCTCCACTGGAAGATTATATAGCAACTCTTGAATTTGCCGACCCTGCAACAGGAGATCCGGTCAGTCCCCCTGTATTCACACCAGCAACAAGTGCTTTTGTGAAAGTTAGCGTTACATCGAATTAATTTCTATCAATAAAAAATGGTAAGACTATGAAAAAATTTTTACTTGTATTATTGTCATTTTTATTGACAACCCCGGCATTTACTCAGACAAAAATTGTTGGCGGGTACTATACGAACTGGTCTGTTTATTCACGGGAATTTGGCCTTGCCGATCTGAATAATTCGGGTGTTACGCAGGTAACCCAGGCTTTTATGTTTCCTTTCGTGGTAGAGGGGGACCTGTCAGTAGGCGACATCGTGATTTACAGGGGTACCTCGAATGCAGGCGTTATCCTTACTTGCCGTACATTTACCAACGATGCAGGTGTAAGTTGTACAACGGGGGTGTGCAGTACTGATTTCTATGCTGATATTGAGAATACCCTTGGCACCGTGACGCATTTGGGTTCTCCTTCGTGGCTTAGTGGAACCTCCAAGGCTGAAGAAATAGCAAGCTGGCTGGAAATGGATGATAATTCAAAACCAGGTGTTCTCGGACAGTTTATTATGATGCGGAACAACGGACTGGAGACGGTGGCGTCGGTTGGGGGATGGACCCTGGCCCAGCATTTTCCCGAAATAGCCAACGACATAAATGCCCGTGCTGCTTTTGCTGAAGCTGTAGCCGAATTCGCAAGTTTATACGAGTTCGACGGCATCGATCTGGACTGGGAATTCCCGGTCAGGGGAGGAACCGACGGGACAGAGAGCATTGCTTCCATGAACATTCCGGAACAACCTCATTACCAGCAGGACCCGATGAATATGGTGATGCTTTGCAAGGCAATAAAACAAGCCTTGCCCGAAGGGGTAAAGTTGTCGATATGTACCAACCAAAACCCTTCAACCGTGTCGGGTATGTATATTTTCCCGGGAAACGCATCATCATGGTCGGGAAATACCTATAAAAATTATGACGGGAGTAACCTGACCGACTGGGTCGACCGTTTTTATACCATGACCTACGATTATGGTGGCGCATGGCTCTCGACCACCTCGCACCAGGCACCTTTGTACGATTCAGGTAATGCCAGCGACCCGGATAATAACATGTCGGTTTCTTCATTTATCAATGTTTTGCTTAATGATTTACAGGTGCCGGCCAACAGAGTGGTGATGGGAGTTCCTTTTTACGGGCGTGGCTGGGATAACGTAACAGCCGGGGCCGATGGGGACGGCTTGTACCAGCCATCCACTCAAACCGCTTTGCTGAAAGGAAGCTGGGACGATACCTCCGGAGAAAACTCTGCTGCCTTCGATTACGGCGACCTGAAAGACGGGAAAGCTAAAAATATTCACCAGTATATTTCCGGCGGGGCAGGCACAGGCAACGACGGTTTTATCGAATACTGGGACGAGACCTGTAAGGTACCTTATTTATATAATTCTTCTACCGGCGTGTTTATATCGTATGATAATCCCCGTTCGATTTCCGAAAAAGTGAAATTTGCCATGAGCAAGGGTTTGGCTGGTGTTTTTACCTGGGAATTTTCGCAGGATGATGAGGCACTGAGCTTGATAAGTGCTATGGCGAATAATGCCGCTGTTTACGATATAACGATCAGCGGGACTGTTACATCTGCTTCCGAAACAGGCATAGCGGGTGTAACCGTAAGCCTTACAAGCGATGATGTTACAAACGACCCGGTAAACACTAATTCCGATGGTGAATATTCGTTTACCACACAGGCTCTTTACGATTACACACTTCGCTTTTCAAAAGACGGCTACACGTTTAAACCTTCGGAAGTAAGCATGGAAATGCTGGATAAAGATTCTGTAGTAAATATTATTGGTTCATCTTCCTCCTATGCTATCAGCGGTACAGTAGCTTTTTCAGGCAGTACTGCGGTTAACGACGTGGAGCTGACCCTGAAAAAGGGGACAAAAACCATAGAGACACTCTGTAGCGGGAACGACGGAAGCTACTCGTTTACAGGAGTTCCAGGTGGATTCGATTACGAGCTTGTTCCCTCCGGGGTTTATTATGATTTTACACCAGCCAGCTATACATATACGGCTTTAGCTGCCAACCAGGCCAACCAGAATTTTACGGTAAGTTATACCACATACTCCATCAGCGGAACGGTAACCGATAAGTCGGGCGCCCCGGTAGCCGGGGCCAGCATAAACCTGACAGGCGGGGCAACAGCAACCACTAATACCGGCAGCGACGGTACCTATTCGTTTAATGGTTTACAGGCTAAAACCGATTACCAGGTAACAATTAAACTGGAAGATATTTATTATACCACCCAAACCGTAAGCCAGGCTTCCTTATCAAAAAACACAACGGTTAATTTTTCGGAATACCCGGGCATTGCTGTATTCGGGTATGTAAAAGGAGGGTCAACAGCAGTTGCCGGTACCACGGTGGCCATGACCAATGACTGGCAGACTAACTGGGTATACAGCCATTCCGTCACTACAGGGGATGACGGTTTTTACAGTTTTGTAATCCCCGAGAGTGTGAGTTCTGTAACTTCTGTTACTTTGGCCCCTTCGTCAGGTACTTATTATTCTTCGGTTGATATTCCGTCAACTTTAAGCTCTTCATTCAGGGTCGATTTTAACACTCAGAAGATCGTTTTCAGCCTGACAATGACCGCACCTTCGGGCGAATCGGTTTATTCCGGTACAAACGGGGAGGTAACGCTCGGGGCAGAAGCCTCTGTTAGTTCGGGCACCATATCATCTGTTGTTTTTACCGTTGAAGGGCAAACCATTTCGGCCACAAATACATCGGGAAACACATGGCAGGCCCAATGGACCCCTTCCAAAGTGTTTGCCGGTTATACTATAAAAGCGACGGCAACAGCCAGCACTGGCTCCGAAACATCGGTAACCAAAGATATCTATGTGGATTGTAATGCCAACTGCCCGAACAAGCTTCCGGTGATTACGCTAACATCGCCAACCGGCGACTCGGAAGTGCAGGAAAACTTTTCGGAAGTAAGCATCAGTGCGATAATTACCGATGCCGACGGGACGATAAACAGCGTGAGCTTTCTCCTTGACGGGGCGGCCGTAAGCCCAACGGTATCTGACAATACTTACACGTATAGTTTTACCCCTTCATCATATAAAACATATAGAATTGAGATCAGTGCCACCGACAATGATTCGGAAACCACCACCCTGATAACAAATTATACCATTAAGGCCCCGTCTGGTTTTACGCCGCTGCCCGATGTGGCTATCGTAGGCTACTGGCATAACTGGCAGAATACCAGTGCCCCGTTTATTGATTTGTCTGACCTGGTCAGTTCTAAATACACGGTTATTGATATTGCTTTCGGAGTACAATCAAGTACCGAAGACGATTACCTTGTTACGTTTACCCCTGATGCAACAGGTTACCCTGATATGCAGGATTTTAAAGACGATGTGGCCGCCTTACAGGCTGCCGGCAAACCCGTACTGTTATCTCTTGGCGGGGAAAGCGGGCATTTCAGCCTCGAATCGGAAACCGAAAAAGATGCGTTTGTGGCAAGCCTGAAAACCCTGATCGACGAATATGGATTCGACGGTATAGATATCGACTTTGAAGGAACCGCTGCTAAACTGGGCGAAACATCGACCAGCCTGGAATATAATACACTTACTTCAGTCCGGAGCAAATACCTGATTGATGCGCTGAATGAAATAACAGATTACTATGGCGATGATTTTATTCTGACCTTTGCCGAGGAGCTGTATTACGTGCAGTTAGGCTACAATACATACCCGGGGGCTGCGTATGGCGATTTTCTGCCTGTGTTGTATAACCTTTGGAACAAATGGGATTTGTTGCATGTACAGTACTATAATTACGGATCGGAATGGTGGATGGGAAGTAGTAAACAGGAAACCTATTCGGCCGAGCTGGTCATCCAGGAACTGGAACTGCTGCTCACTGGTTTTACACTGGGAAGTACAGGCAACAGCTTTCCTGCCATTGAGCCGTCGCGGTTGGCTGTTGGACTTCCCGCGACCTGCTCGGCATCGGGAACATCAGGCGTTAATGATTATAACGTGCCGATTGACGATATGATTGAAGGGTTGGAATATCTGCACACCGGAGAGAAACCCGACGGTTTTGCTTATACATCCAAAGGAACCTACGACCAGATCCGGGGGATGATGACCTGGAGCATCAACTGGGATGCTACCACCAACTGCGACCACACCCCTTTTGATTTTGCCGACCGTTACTATACGTATTTTTCAGGGTTCTCTAATCAGAAGCCGGCTGTATCAATAACCAGTCCGGTGAACAATGCGATATTGAACCCGGGGACGGTAAGCATTACAGCCGATGCGTCGGATGCTGACGGAACGGTGTCAAGAGTTGATTTTTATGTGAACGGCATAAAAGCCGGTAGTGATGATACTTCACCTTATTCGTACGACTGGGCCATAACCGATATAAACACGTACAAATTATACGCGGTAGCTGTTGACGACCAGAACAAGGAAGGCAAATCGTCAGAGATAACCGTACAGATTGTTGACCCGGGGGCTCCGACGGTAGGCCTTAATTCACCGTCGGACGGTGACGAAATAAATCCCGGAGAAGACGTGGTTCTTACAGCCACTGCCAGCGACAAAGACGGGACGATCAGCAGTGTAGCATTTTACGATGGGGAAATCCAGTTGGGAGAGGGCACGCTATCCAATGGTTCCTATACTTATACATGGACAGGAGCTTCGCCCGGTAAACACGAAATAACGGCTGTTGCTACCGATAATGAAAGTAAGACGGCAACCAGTGCGGCAGCAAGCATTACCGTGTATACGTATTATACCATATCCGGGACTGTAACAAAAGGCGGCGGCTCTGCCTACAGCGGGGTGACCGTAAGCCTTGAGAGCGACGGACAGCAAATACGCTATGCCGAAACTAATGCAACAGGCGCGTACTCGTTTACGAATGTACTGTCGTTCCATGATTACACCCTTACCCCCTCTTCGGGCAGTAGCGGGATTTTTAATCCAGAGCAGTCTGTATTGGAAAACCTGTCGGCTGATGCGGAACAAAATTTTGTACTAAATGAAGGTATTTATATACACGGGTACGTGAAAAACGGAACCGCAGCGGTAGCCAATGCAGTGGTTCAGGTGGTATTGAACTATTCCAATGCCAGTGCTCCGTGGACATCAGTAACAGTAACAACAGACAGTTATGGCTATTACCGGTACTCTATTTCGGATGCCTACCTTGGCGGGTCGGGCGGAACGGTAAAAATGAACACCTGGGAAAACAACAGCGCGACCTATTATCCTTCAGACGGATATACCTTTTCTACCTTTGACAAGGTTGAACGCTGTGATTTTAACGCACAGAGAAACTCCATTAGCGTAAATATAATGACAGCATCGCCGATTGATGCGGAAGCAAACGGTACGGTAACTTTACAGGCCGATGTGACTATAGGTTCAGGCAGTATAGAAAGTGTAACCTTTGCTATTGACGGCCAGTCCCTGACCGGTAGCAATACCTCGGGCGGCACATGGGAGGCAATATGGACCCCTTCGGCCCTGAATGCAGATTATGTACTGACCGTAACCGCCAGTGGGGAAGGTATTACTGGCGAGGCCACACAAACAATAACCGTAAATTGTACAGGGGATAACTGTCCCAACAAACCGCCTGTCATTACGCTGGTTTCTCCGTCAGGCAGTGTTGAACAGCAGGAGAATTTTAGTGCGGTAACAATAAGCGCCACTATTGCTGATGCTGACGGGACAATCAGTTCTGTTTCAATACTGGTTAACGGTGTCAGCCAGTCTATAAGCCAGAACGGCAGTACTTACAGTTGCAGTTTTACCCCTACAGAATACAAAACTTATACGATTACCATTAATGCAACCGATAATGCAGGAGAAACAAGTACCTATACTAAAGTATACACAATACGGGTACCCAGTAGATTTACTCCTTATCCTGATAAATGTATTACCGGCTACTGGCATAACTGGGAAAATACCAGTGCTCCGTTTATACCGCTGAAAGATGTACGGAACACGAAATTTAATGTGGTGATTGTTTCGTTTATTGAAACCCAAAATACAGACGGATATACACCTGTTTTTGAACCGCTTGCTACCGAATATCCGGATGCGGAAGTATTCAAACAGGAAGTACAAATGCTGAAAGATGCCGGCATTCCTGTATTGATTTCCATTGGAGGACAGAACGGCCATGTGGAATTATCTACAGAAGAAGAAAAAAACACCTATGTAAATGGTGTAATTGCGATTTGCGAGGAGTATGGATTCGATGGAATCGATATCGATTATGAAGGGGGATCGATGACGGCTTTTAACCCTGGGTCCGCTTCTTTGGAATACGACGATATTACCGATCCGGAACTAAAGTACGGGATTGATGCCATACGGGAAATCCATGATTATTTTGGAGATGATTTTCTGATTACTGCTGCTCCGGAAACCGCTTATGTACAGGACGGAAGGTTGAATTATCCTGGTGCCGGACAGTTTTTGCCATTCTTGTATAACATTCGTGATATTCTGACCTGTCTTCACGTTCAGTTGTACAATTTTGGTTCTGCCACCTGGTCGCATTTACAAAATGTTTCGGGGACACCAAGCTCGTTAGGTGCCGGTACTGCCGATGTGATCGTCGGTTTAACAGAAATGCTGGCTACCGGTTTTTCGCTGGGCAACAGTGGATTAACTTTTCCGGCCCTAAGGGAAGACCAGATTGCAATTGGATTGATTGCATCGCCAAATGCCGGAGGAAGCATTCATTATACGGAACCTTCAGAAGTGATAAAAGCCCTTGATTATCTTATAAAAGGAGAAAAAGATGGGTCATTAACTTATCCGCTGCAAGTTAACAGCAGTTATCCTGATATCCGGGGAATGATGACCTGGAGTATCAATTGGGATGCTGTACAGGACGGAAGAGAAGTGACAAACGAATTTGCCGATACCTATTATAATTATTTCTACGGCAACCAGCCCCCTGTGGTTGAAATAACATCGCCATCTGAGGGTGATGTACTGGAAGCCGGTAATATAACTATTAGCGCCACAGCCTCCGACCCGGAAGGCGATCTCCAAAGTGTGTCTTTTTATGCAGGCAGCGAATTGGTGGGTACAGCTACCTCATCGCCCTATTCTGTTACCTGGACGGTTTCAGAGGCAGGTATCTACCAGTTAACGGCTAAGGCTACCGACGGGGATGGCAAAACAGGCGTATCGAAAGCAATTTCGGTTGAAATAGCAGTTGAGGGCACTCCTGAAATTACTGCGGTCAGGCCTACCGAAGGCCAGAGTCTTGGCATTTACGATCTGGGAACGGATGCCCTTATTCTGAAAGCAAAAATAACAGATGAAGACAACAGCCTGACAGGTGATATTACTTTTACGATAGGAGAAGATGTACAAATCGCTTCATCATCGGGCAACGGGGTTTACCAGGCCTCATGGATCCCTTCTTCTCTGGGGAGCTACAAGCTTACCATTGAGGCAACCAATGCAAAAGGAAAAACCAAAAAAGAAGTAACCTTCTCGGTTTATAACGCATCTGATATCAGCTTGAGTTTCAATGATATTGCGAATACATCCCTGTTCAATGATGCTGCTTTATACACAAGGACGGTAGACCAGGTAGAAGTAAACCTTGGAAAGACAGCAACCTTTACTTTCGACCAGTCGATTAGTGAAGTGACGCCCCGGTCGGAGTCTTTGGCGAAACTTACTGTTTCTGGTTCGGTCCTGACTGTCCAGGGATACCGGACCGGGCGTACAGGCCTGCAGATTACCGCAGCAGACGGGAAAGTATACTTGCTTGGCCTAAGGGTCAATGCAGCCGATGGGACACCTCCCGGAATGCCCGACTATGCCAGTGTAGGCTCCATATTCGAAAACTATGTTGCCCAAATGAATTTCTGGACCGGCCTGTACAGCGGCAACAACCTGATGAATAAAAACATAGATGTCCTATATATTTATTACCAGGGAGGACCAACCAATTTTATGGCACAATCCGACACTGAGAGGAACCTGCGGATGCAAAAGTTTGCTCGCAACTGCGTACGCTTCGGGGTAGTGCCATACTTTGTTTATTATAATATCCCTAATCCTGATGAAAGTTATTCAATCGATTTGGGTAACCTTCGTACGAATGGGTTTATCGATGATTATTATAATACCCTTAATACTTTTGTTGAAGATATTCAAGATGCGATTGGCGACAAGCTTTTTGGTATGGTCATTGAACCTGATTTCCTGGGATATATGCTCCAAGGATCGGGGTCAAGTACAACAGACCCGTCTTCAATATCGCTTTACGGCGATTATACAGTGACTTCGTTTGTTACCGGGGTTAATGAACATATTGAAGCAAAAAAGAACATTGGTGCGAATATCGCTTACGGATGGCAGTTCAATTTATGGGCCGATGACCAATACAATGTATCGCCCAGCCTGATTAAAAATAACTCGGTTGATTTTGCAACCCAGGTTGCCAACGTACAAACAGCAGCTACCAATATCATTAATTTTGGTGTTTCGGCCGGGGTAAACACCCATGGGGCAAGCTTCGTGGCCATGGATCGTTACGGGAATGCACCTGGGGCAACAAATCCCGCAAACGCCCCCTATTGGTATAATAACGACCACGGGATAAACTATCTGCTTTTTGCCCAAAAATTAAACAATGTTTCAGGCCTGCCTGTTGTATTGTGGCAATTGCCTACCGGACGTATTAACAATACTGCTACAGTTTCGGCCTACACCGGTGAGGTCTTCCCTTTCGACGGTAACCTTGACTGGTGCGTTGACTTTATTTTCGGCGATACCTTTAAACCACAATACTCTGATGAGCTGGAGTATGACCGTTATGCGTTTTTCTCTGCCAATCAACACGACGATCCCGGGTTCGAAGCTGCAAACGACACGGTGACCTTCCCTTCTCATATCTCACGGTTCAAAGATTATGGCATTATCTGTGCCCAGTTCGGGATGGGGCTTGGTGGCGCTTCGCACAATGCAACGGAGAATCCGGGTGACAATAACTATTTCATCCAGAAAGTACAAAACTATTACAATAACGATCTGGCCTACATAAACGATGAAGTAATCTACGATGGGGAAACCATTTATGTCACTGACACGGATTCGGATATTGACCTTACCGGCAGACACCCGGTAGGAAGTTGCATGTATTATTCTGCAAGGGGGTGTTCTGAATCTGGTACGTTCTCGCCTGGCGTGGCAGGGGTAGGTACCCACTGGGTAACCTTCCAGTACAGCGATAACGGAAAAACAGTCTATAAAGCACAAAAAATAGTTATAACCGAGGACATTGACACAGAGCCCCCTGTTCTTACGGTTTTTGAGTGTAATCGATATACCAATACCGCATCGGCAGAAATTACAACGATTACAGCTACCGATAATACAGGGGTAAGCGGGTACTACATTGCCGAAGATAATACCACGGTCCCTGCGGTTGACGACTCGGGATGGTTAAGCTCTAAACCCTCCGGATTTATTTTATCATCGACAGGGGAGCATGTGCTGACCCTGTGGGTAAAAGATGCTGCCGGCAATATAAGCTCAAGTCTTAGCGCTACGGTTACTTACGATAATGAGAAACCGGTAATAAGCGAATTTTCATGTCCTTCTGCAACTGAATCAGCATCGATAAGCCTGTCTGTTACTGTAACCGATAATACCGGTGTAGCCGGATATTATCTTTCGGAAGACAATACAGTGCCTGCCTTGGCATCAACATGGTCTGATACTAAGCCAATAAGTTATGTTTTGCCGGGTATTGGTACATACACCTTATATTTATGGGCAAAAGACGAAGCTGGAAATATAAGCAACATGGCAAGCGCAGATGTTACTTATACCGGTAGCGACACAAGCACCCCTGTAATTGTCCGCTTCACCTGTCCTTCTACAACAAAAGTGGCAACGGTCTCTTTAACCATCGAGGTTTCCGACGATACCGGTGTTACAGGTTATTATCTCTCTGAAAGCTCTACTACGCCAACCCTGGCATCATCATGGTCCGAAAGCAAGCCAACAAGCTATACTTTGCCGGGTACAGGTACACACACCCTTTATTTATGGGCAAAAGATGCAGCCGGTAACATCAGTACAGCTGCCAGCGCTTCGGTAACTTATGATTGCACGGCGCCTGTTATCAGTGTATTTACATGTCCTTCATCAACCACCGCAGCGACAATCGGTTTAACAATTACGGCCGGGGATAATAAAGGAGTTACGGGTTACCTGGTAAAAACAGAGGGGAGCACCCCGGATGCAGAAGATGTTAACTGGACAGCAGATAAGCCGGCAGTGTACAGCTTCCCGGAACAAGGC
>JGI2065J20421_1001102_pt1 | contig 21631 bp, 18 predicted proteins | sample Biomet5_FD_20421 | JGI IMG/M metagenome (IMG submission 20421)
CCATATATCGTCTAATTAACTCGTTTATTTTTGATTTGGGTCCTTTTACTTTGTTGTCAATCATATTTTGCTTTCTTTCGTTTCAAGTGTTTTATTTCAGGTCATTAGGTGTTTTTAAATTTGTGAAGATAATTTCCAGCAGTTGCTGGATTTCCGCTGTTTGCTTTGCAGACAGTCCGCTGCAGGCTTTTTTATCAATGATGTTGAAAGCGTTCTCAGTAATGCTGCACATTTCGCGGCCTTTATCTGTCATGGATACGAAGAGCGAGCGCCTGTTGCTGGGCAGATGATCGCGTGTAATTAAACCGCGTTCTTCCATTCTGCCCAGAATGCCGGTAATAGAAGCGGGGTCCAGCTCGCATCCTTCCGCAATCATCTTTTGTTCACAAGGCTCATTTTCAAGAAGAAATTCAAGGATCTTGGGCTCTCCGGACCTAAGGTCGGACTTTTTCCTGATTTCCTGCATAATGTTTTTTTGACATAGTGCATGAGCTTTTCTAAGTCTGTAATGTAAAGAATCCTGCATATAATACTCCTTCTGTGCTGCAGACCATTGTATAAAAGCGTATAGTTTTTATACAAACAATTAGTATACCAACTATAATACGGCAAATCCATAATGTCAAGCTGTCTTTTGAAATGATTTGATATGCAAAAGCTAAACAGGCGGTGAAAAGGATAATGGATAAACAACTGGCAGCAGGGCACGCCCCGCTTGACACTGGCGCATAGTACGAATACAATCATGGTCAAGCAATTGACTATTACTGCAAATTACACGACGAACAGTTTGCGCTATATGACGAATATGTCAAAAGCCGCGGACTCCTGATGAATACCTTTCTCGTACTGTTTTATGCTGAAGAGGGAATGACCCGGAAAGAAATCTGCGGGAAGACATTCCAGTCGAAGCATACCCGTGAGGAACAGGAGCAGCTCATAGCCCTGTCCGGGCGTTTTACTCAAAATCTTAAAAAACTGTGAAGGAAGAAGATCAATAAGAAATTTTATGAGATAGTCAATAAAAGAAGAAGCATCAGGAAGTAACAGAAAGCGGAAATATACTCACGAACCATTTAAGAAAGGAGGCAGTAATAATGCCTGAATTGCCGGAGGTTGAAACAGTGCGTCGTATCCTGGAGCCGCAGCTCGCGGGAAGGCGTGTAGAGACAGTGGAGATCCGCAACCCGCAGATCATTGCCTATCCCGATGCGGAACAGTTTGCGGAATGTCTGCGAAATCAGACGATCGCCGAAATGAGCCGCAGAGGAAAATTCCTGACGATCCATTTCGCCGGCGGCGACTGGCTCTGCCTGCATCTGAGAATGACCGGGCAGCTTCTGGTCATGGCGGCAGACGCCCCTGTGGAAAAGCATACGCATTTGCTTATGTCGTTATCCGACGGCAGTCAGCTGCGCTATATCGATGTAAGACGCTTCGGCCGTTTCTGGTATTTCCGCCAGGGAGAAGTTGACAGCATTACCGGCCAGGCGAAACTCGGACCGGAACCATCCGACCCCGCAGTAACGGCCGCGTACCTGCAGGAAAAACTCGGCAGCAGGAAGAAAGCGGTCAAGGAAGCGCTGCTAGACCAGACTGTAGTCGCGGGCATCGGCAACATCTATGCCGATGAGATATTATTCACCGCGGGGATCTATCCCGGGACAAAGTGCGCTGCGCTCACTGAGCAGGACTGGGAAATGCTGGCCGAAAAGATCCCGGAGATCATTTCCTGGGGCATCGACGCCAATGAGATGACACCTGAGGAATACCTGGCGGGCAAAGGACAGGATTACCGCAACATTTCCGGCTTGCGCGCATACGGCCGCGCCGGACAGCCCTGCACGGTATGCGGAAGTACCATGGAAAAAGTGACCGTCGGCGGCAGGACAAGCTGCTTCTGCCCGAACTGTCAGAGGAAACCGGAATGATGGATGCGCAGGGAATTCATGACATGCGTAAAATCCAATTGAGTATTAAATGATAAAAAAGCAAATCAGAAAAAAGGATCATTCATGCTTTGATAAAACTGGCTGAATAGCACAACGGTCAGGGAAAGAAATAATGCATGAGACAATTGATATTGCTTTACGGACATGATTTGTGCCATTGAAAATGCTGTAACAGAATAAATTCGCAATACATTGGGCGCTTCGGCGCCCTTTTGAAATTGGCAAAAAATATAAAGATATTTCTGTATATCCGGATCATTGCGTGCGTCACATTCCATCTCTGATTTGTGATTTTTCTGCATAGGGCACTGGCTGAAGACCCGATGTTTTCAATGCTTCTAAGACTGCGTACCGCATTACGGAACGCAGGGTCGTATACCGGTGCGCCCTGTATTGACCGTCTGAATCGTCTGAATTATTCTGTCATCATAAAAGATGACGAAATATCAATACAGCATAAACGTCATGACATATAGGAGGTAAACGCTATGCACATGATAATCAACGGAAAAAAAGTTGACAGTTCTGACGGAAAGACTTTCGATGTGATCGACCCGGCAACAGGGAAGGTCATCGACAGCATGCCAAAAGCGACAGAAGCCGATGTGGATGCCGCTGTAACGGCCGCGGTAAAAGGACAGAAGGTATGGGCTTCCGTACCTATACATGAAAGAGCAGAAGTACTGTACCGCTTCCTTCATCTGGTAGATGAAAACAAAGAAGATCTGGCACAGACTCTCATGCTGGAAAACGGCAAACCAATAACCGAGGCAAGAGCCGAGATAGGTAATATAAAGATCGGCTTCTCCGGATTCATCGAAGCTGCAAAACATTATCACGGAGAACTGCTGACTCCCGGCGCAGAGGCAGGTCAGGAAAAGCATTATCAGATGGTGACCCGTGAACCTATAGGAGTCATCGCCTGTGTTATCCCCTTCAACTTCCCCTGCGACCTTTACGATCAGAAAGTGGCTCCGGCTCTGATGATGGGCAATGCCGCTATAGTGCTTCCTAGTTCCGACAATCCAATGACCCTGATGAAGCTCACAGAGCTGCTGACAGAAGCAGGTGTTCCTGACGGAGCGATCCAGTGTCTGACTGCACCAGGAGCAGTCAAGGAAGCAGCTACAAGGGATCCAAGAGTACACTTTGTAACGCTCACAGGCAGCACTGAAATCGGCATAAGGACAGCAGAGATCTGCGCTTTGAATCTGACGCCTTCCGCACTGGAACTGGGCGGTAATGATGCCTTCATCGTGCTGGAGGACGGCGATGTGGACCTGGCAGTTGAAGAAATGATTTGGGGCAGGATGTACAACACAGGCCAGGTATGCTGTGCAAGCAAACGCTTCATCATACATGATTCACTGAAAGACGAATTTGCAGAGAAAGCCGTTGCCCGCATCAAAAAACTCAATTACGGAGATCCTAAAAAAGACGACACTCAGATTTCCTGCCTTATAAGCGAGAATGCAGCGATCAAAGTTGAAAAAGAAGTAGAACAGACTGTAAAGGAGGGCGGCAGGGTCATACTTGGAGGCCGGAGAAAAGGCGCATTCTACGACCCGACAGTCATAGTCGATGTGCCGAAGACCGCTGCCGTAGCTTCCGACATGGAGATATTCGGACCTGTAGTGCCGGTCATAGGATTTTCAACTGACGAGGAAGCCATCGAAATCGCCAACTCATCAAAGTTCGGACTTTCCAGCTGCGTATTTTCCAGAGATGCGAAACGCGCAATGAAGGTCGCAAAGGCAATGGAAGCAGGCGGAGCCGTTATCAACGGTGCAAGCTTCTTCAGAGCTTTCGAGCAGCCGTTTGGCGGCTGGAAGCAAAGCGGCATCGGCAACGAAGGTGTATCCGCTACATTCAATGAGATGACAAAGATTAAAACTATCGTCCTTAAAAATATACTCTGATTAATCCGTATATAGATATTAAAGACCCGCACAAATAACATCAGACCGTTAAGTAAGGAGGGATCTATGATGTTGAAAGCAATAACAGGATACAGCACCGCAGCAGACAGCGCAGCAGCAGGCAGAGAAGCGGCTGCAATGATCAAAAAAGACCTCAAGGCTCCGAACATGGCATTCGTATACAGCGGAGTCCAGTATGACCAGAAAGAACTTATGAACAGTATCAGCGGGGAACTGCCGGGCGTTCCTCTCATCGGCAATACATCTTTCACCGGCGTCATCACACCTGACGGATTCAAGGGCGGCGAAGACTGTTTCGTCGGCATTATGGCCATGGAAGATCCGTATATGAAAGTCGGAGTCGCAGGCATGCCTAAGACAGGAGACGCCAGAGCAACCGGCAAAGCAGTCGCGGAAGCAGCCCTCAAAAATGCAGGCAGGAATACCGCGCCTGACTACTTCTATATGTCGGCTCCTCCGGGAGAAGAAGAAACATATCTGAAAGGCATATCAGATGTGATTGGCAGAATACCTTTCTTCGGAGGCTCTGCAGCAGACAACACCATTGCCGGAGAATGGCTGCTCTATACCGACAAGATGGTCACGCCTGACGGCGTATCAGTTGCCTTCTTCTATACAGACAAACCTTTCGCCAACAAATTTACAGGAGCCTACAATGAGACGGGCAACATGGGCATTATTACCAAGCTCGACGGCAAAAGGACACTGATGGAGATAGACGGTGTGCCGGCAGTAAAAAAATACATGGAATGGACAGGTCAGCCTGAAGAAGCCTGCATGGGCGGCAATCTTCTTGCTACATGTGTCACAGCTCCTCTTGGGGTCAAGGACAGGCTCGGCGAACTGACAGCAGTAAGACATCCTATGAACGGGAACGATGATTACTCTATGGCAGTAGGAAACGATATGGCGGAAGGCACAGCAATTATACAGCTGGAAGCCAGCGTCGACGAACTTATAGCTTCTGTGGGAAAGACACTCGCAGAGCTCAAGGGAAAAATGAACGGCAAGGAGATCGGAGCTCTTCATCTCGTACATTGCGGAGGCAGAAGAGCAGGAATAGATTCCCGCATAGATGAAGTGACAAAGGAAATAAAGTCACAGGTCGGAGACATCCCTTTCATAACTGAATTCACCTTCGGAGAATACGGATATGAAGATGACGGGCGCAACACCTGCGGCGGACTGATGCTCTCATTCACAGCATTTGGCAAATAATACGGAACATATATGCACCAAAAAACGGGGCGGAGAATTTCCGCTCCGTTTTTTGATATTTTTCAGCCGTCGTAGCCCATATTCCGCGATATTTCGGCAGCGGTCTTCATCACATAATCCGCCACTTCCTGAAACCTGTCTTCTGCCAGCAACTTCGTTGAACCGCTGGCGCATACCGCAGCGATTATATCTCCCCGGTAATCATATATAGGAGCACCGATGCATCTGTGACCTTCTTCATATTCCTCATTGTCCATGCCCCATCCCCTGGCACGCACCTTCATGAGTTCCTCATGCAGGGCATCCAGATCGGTGATCGTATTCTTTGTATAATTCACGAATCGGCAGCCGACCATGACTTTTTCAAGTTCATCCTTTGAATATTTTGCAAGTATACATTTGCCCAGAGACGAACAGAAAGCCGGCACATGGAGACCTATCTGCGAGTAGAGTTTTACTGAAGATATGACATCCATTTTTTCTACATATACTATCTGATCACCATCCAGCACTCCAAGATAGGCGGTAAGTCCCAGGTCGGCGGTTATCTGAGCAAGATAAGGTCTGGTCTCCGTCTGCAGTTCCAGACTGTTTATATAGCAGCTGACCGCGCCGATGAGTTTCAGCCCGATCTTATACTCCCCGTTCTCTGTTTTCTCCAGATATCCTCTGTCTGAAAGAGTTGAGATCAGCCGGTATGCCGTGCTCTTGTGGAGGCCGGTTTTCCGTGCGACTTCAGTGACGCCCAGCCCTTCGGGTTCGACTGCCAGAGCTTCGATAATATCCAGTGCTCTGTTTATCGACTGTACGCTGTCACCTTTATCCATCGGCCGCCTTCCTTTCGTTTATATTACTTTATCTTGTTTATATCATATGTATTATATCCTTTATAGTAGTCTCCTTGTCAAGACCATGAACTGAAAATTTATCGTGAACGATCACTTCTTTTATTTGGCTCTGACAGCCATTTTCCGGCAGTTTTTATAAGCTCTGCGTGCCCGCAGATCAACTTCTTCAAAGCAATGTTCTTTCAATTGCAACTATATCATAAACGTGCTATCATATGGCTACGATAAGAAATAGTGTTCATTTTGTTGCCAGTCTGAGCGAAAGGAAACTGCATATGAATACGATCAATAATGAAAGCGCCACGAAGAAATCCAAGACTCAGATTTGTTCTGCGCTTATGCGATTACTGAAAACGAAACCATATCGCAAGATTTCTGTTTCCCAGATATGCAGTTGTGCCGGTGTATCCAGAACTACGTTTTATAAGAATTTTGATTCTCTGGATGCGGTGGTTCTCTATAAACTGACTTTGATAGAAAAAGACTATAATAAGCAGTATTCCGCAGACGATGATATTCGTGTGCATTTCGTTGACCTCTATACCCTGATCCGGAAAAGCAGAGATTTTGATTTGCTTTTTGTCAAAAACAACTTGTTATATATTTTTGAAGAGCAGATCAGAGACGGCTATTTTCATTATATGAACACCCAGACAGGTCAGAACCTCGTGGGATTTCAACGTGAATATATGCCTGAATACCTGTCTGCGACGGTTGTGTCATTGCTGAGAAAATGGGCAGAAACCGGGTATCGTGAGCAACCTGAACAAATGGCGGATATCACCGTCAGATTGATTGATGGTTACCAGAAACTTTTGCCAATGCCAACGGTGTCTGAAGCATATAAGAAGATACAGGATAGTTCCGGCGAATTATTGAGAAATTTAGAAAGTCAGGCAGACAACGTATCTGATATTTTGAATAATGTTCCTGTCGGATTATGTGTACTGTTTATGCCTGATGATACTCATCAGGAAATCTGGTTTGCGAACAAGCAGCAGATGCGGCTCATTAGTCCCCATACGACCGCGCCTGAGACAGTGTCTCCAAAGTTCAGTAAACTTCGCTCCGGTTATTATAAAAATGCATTCAGCGGTGTACATCCGGACGATATGCAGCAGGCGATCAAAGCCTTTAAGGAAGGCTTTAATCAGGAACAATTTAAGGTCCCTCCGATTCGCCTCAGGATAGATGATGGAAATTATAAATGGATCGCTATGGATGTATCGCTTCGCAAATCATCACCTGAAGGCAGAATTTATTATGCTGCCTATCGTGACATCTCCCGGGAAATTCAACTCAGGCAGGAACTGGACATCCAGCGGCAGCAAAATGCGGAGAAGACGCTTCTGGACACCATTGGACATCTTCCGGCATGTTCAGTTTTATACCGCGAAAAAGAAGACGGGATGCTTGTTCCTGAGCGTTATTCAGAAGAATTTCTGAGCTTAATGGGGTATGAACTTGATGAGGGAACAGATACCGAAAAAGATAATCTTTTATTTTTCATTCATCCCGATGATAGAAAAGAAGCGGCAAAAGTACTGTATTCGCAGCAGGAATATGGTTCGCTGCAGCAAGCGATTTTTCGCATCCGCATTAAAAAAGACAGTTTCAAATGGGTCAGCGTAAATGTTACACGTTTTTCATTTTTAGAGGAACGATATCTCTATGTCGTATTCACTGATATAGATGATCTGAAAAAACAGGAGGGGATGCTTAAGAAACAGTACGACGACGCTCAGGCTTTTCTTGATTCGGTCACCGACACTTATTTGATGACGCAGCGCTCGAATCTGACGCAGAATAAAGTTGAAGCGCTTCGCGGTAAAGCCGCGCCTGATGCTAGCTGGGAGGGAGAAAAATACGATGAGCTTGCCGAAAGACTTCTACAGGAGGTAAAGGGTGACGCAGACCGCAAAAACTGCACGGAATTGCTGGACCGGTCATACCTGTTAAAAAACTTCGAAAAAGGGATCCGTACAGTGACCAGAGAATTCCGGTCTCATCCTGCAGGATATGATGTGCTTTGGATGCAAGGTGTTACGACACTTTCCAAACATCCGGAAAGCGGCGATGTAATTTCATTTTTCGCGCTCAGCGACATTCTGGAAAAGAAACTTTCTGAAGCAATCATCCATAAAATCGTTGCTGAACAATGTGACTATGTATGCTGCATCAATACAAAAAAGCAGCAGTTTGAGTTTTTCCTTGCCAACAAGCGGTGGCAGGACAAAGAAGATATTAGTATAGGCTCAGATTATGAGGATACTTTGAATTCTGTTTTTGTCAAATATGTGCTGCCGGAGGAGCAGGAGAAGTATCGTGAGTTTACGAAGCTCTCCAATGTTTTGGCATCACTGGCCGATAAAGAAAGCGTTTCGGAATGGTTCCACAGCAGAGAGGAAGGCGGCGTACGAGTCAAGCAGCTGGAATTTTCTTACCTGGATAGAGAAAACGATCTCCTTGCTTTGGTGAAGACGGATATAACAGAAGCGCAGCAGTATCAGCTGGAACAGGAGGAAAAGCTGCGTACAGCACTTGATACAGCAGAAACGGCAAATGCGGCTAAGTCAGATTTCCTTTCCAGCATGAGCCATGATTTGCTTACTCCGCTCAATGGAGTCCTTGGCTTTACAGCTTTTGCACTTAAGGAGGATAATCCGCAGAAGAAGCAGGAATATCTCAAAAAAATCGAATCCTCCGGGCAGATCCTGCTGGACCTGATCAATGATACGCTGGATCTGTCACGCATCGAGAGCGGAAAGGCAGTACCTGAACCGGAAGCGGTGATGGCAGACGATTTGATTCCGGCGGTAGTGACTGCACTCAAGCCATTTGCAGAGCTGAAAGGTGTCCTTTTGACTGAGAATCTCAGCAACTATCAGAATCAGCTCGTATGGATGGATAGGCTGAAAGTAAATAAAATTGCCTTGAATCTGATTTCCAATGCGATTAAGTTCACACCATCCGGAGGCATTGTTACTGTGACACCATATTGCACTTCGGAATGTAATGATAGATTAGAATGCGGTTTTGTTATTGAGGATACCGGCATCGGAATGAGTGAGGAATTCATACGGCATATGTATGAACCATTTTCACAGGAAAAACGTTCGGAGCATATTCAGACTCCGGGCACGGGCCTGGGACTTTCTATCGTAAAACGCTATGTAGACCTTTTAGGCGGCACTATTAGTGTTGAAAGTCGTTTACATGCCGGTACACGCTGGGAGGTAACGCTCCCTGTCACAATACTCCAAAATGGCAAGATGGAAAAGCTAAAATCGACGGGAACAGAAGCGCTGAGCGGAAAGCGTGTTCTGCTGTGCGAAGATAATCAGATGAATACCGAGATCGCATCTATGCTGCTGCAGGAAAAGGAAATGCTGGTGGAAACCGCCGAAAACGGTTTGCTGGGATTGGAAACATTTTCTGCCTCTGCTGATGGTTATTACGATGCGATATTGATGGATATACGTATGCCGGAAATGGACGGATATGAAGCAGCGAGAAAGATCCGTGCGCTGGACCGGCATGATTCCAAGACAATACCGATCATAGCAATGACGGCAGATGCGTTTGAAGAAAGCATACGCGCGGCAAAGCAGGCCGGCATGGACGCTTACATCACAAAACCTTTAGAGCCGTTTAAAATGTACACTGTCCTGCAGCAATGCATAGAAAAATAAAGCGCGTATAATATCAGCGCCTGCATTTTGATATGCCTGTGCAAGTTCCATTTTATATGATCAAAGAATACTCTGTTTAAGGGCTTGTCCGTCACACAGTTTCAAAGAGAACGGCCAATCTGTTTTTGCGATGGATAAAACCGCCTGCGCAAAATATGCATTTAAATTAATGAAACAATGAGAAAGGAGGCAGTAATAATGCCTGAACTGCCGGAAGTTGAAACAGTGCGTCGTATCCTGGAGCCGCAGCTCGCGGGAAGACGCGTAGAAACAGTGGAGATCCGTAATCCGCAGATCATTGCCTATCCTGATGCGGAACAGTTTGCGGAATTGCTGCATGATCAGACGATCTCAGCAATGAGCCGCAGAGGGAAATTCCTGACGATCCATTTTTCCGGCGGTGACCGGCTCTGTCTGCATTTGAGGATGACCGGGCAGCTTCTGGTCGTGACGGCAGATGTTCCTGTAGAAAAGCATACACATTTGCTCTTGTCGTTATCCGACGGCAGCCAGCTGCGCTATATCGATGTGAGACGCTTCGGCCGCTTCTGGTATTTCCGCCGGGGAGAAGCTGACAACATTACCGGCCGGTCGAAACTCGGACCGGAACCATCCGACCCGGCAGTAACAGCCGCGTATCTGCAGGAAAAACTCGGCGGCCGGAAGAAAGCCGGAAGAAAGCTGTCAAGGAAGCATTGCTCGATCAGACAGTGGTCGCGGGCATCGGCAACATCTATGCCGATGAGATATTATTCACCGCGGGGATCTATCCCGGAACAAAGTGCGCCGCGCTCGCTGATCACGACTGGGAACGGCTGGCCGAAAAGATCCCGGAAATCATTTCCTGGGGCATAGGCGCCAATCAAATGACCCCTGAGGAATATCTGGCGGGCAAGGGGCAGGATTACCGCAACATTTCCGGACTGCGCGCATACGGCCGCGCCGGACAGGCCTGCACGATATGCGGATGTACCATGGAGAAAGTGACCGTCGGCGGCAGGACCAGCTGTTTCTGACCGAATTGCCAGAGGAAACCGGAATGATGGATGCGCAGGGAATTCAGGATATGCTTTTATAATCCTGCGGTCAGCCGCACTGGTGGTCGGAACGAACTTAGAAAAGAACTGCTGCCGGAAAATGCCGTTTTGCGACACATGCATTTTTTTGAAATGATTGCGGCGGAGCATAGCAAAGTAACCTGTTACTGTCGTTTTTGTTTGCTTATTATTATGATATAATAATAAACGATTTAACTGCGAAGGAAGCCTTTTTTAAATAGTTAATTTATTGGCATCTAGATGGGATGCATTGAACTTCAACATGAGATGTGTTTTTTATGAGATATTTTCACCACATAAAACTCAAGTTAATTTATTGACAAAAAGTAAAAGCTGCTCTATACTGATGGCAAACATTATATAAGAAAGGAGAAAGTAATGATCATTGCTATTAAAGTGAAAGTGTATCTTCTGCGTGATCTAAATTATCTGGCAGCGCTGCACGAAATTGCGGATTTTATCGCTTCAGCATTATGCCGTGACGAAAAATACAATGAAATGCATCATTCAAAAATGTACAAACCTTATGTTGCATCTTCGCTTGCGCCTGTATCAGCAGATGGGATATATGCAAAGGATAAGATTTACACATTTACAGTAAGATGCCTTGACCCAAGGCTGGCAGAGTATCTGCTGACAAAATTGAAAGATACTAATACGGATGTGTTTAAGGGTCTTACTGCAGAATGCTGGGAGGTAAAGAAGAAAATAATAACCAGACTTTACAGTTTGAACCCTGTGGTCATAAAATTGGATAAAGGCGGGTACTGGAAGGGACAAATTTCGGCAGATTCTTATGAAAAAATCATCTTTACCAATTTGATTAAAAAATACAATTGGTTTAATGCGGTGAAGATCGATGAGAATTTTCAGATATGGACAAATTTTAAACTGACAAATAATAAGCCTATTGCTATTCCATATAAAAACAATATTTCTCTCCTCGGTGATAAATTAGAGCTTGATGTCGATACCAATTCCATGGCACAGGAAATAGCACATATGGCATTGGCTGTAGGGCTTGGTGAAATGGGAGGAGCTTGTTGCTGCGGATATGTTAATTATCGTACTGTTGAAGGGAGGCGCAGACTATGATAAAAGATTGTCAGAATATTTTCGAGAATAAACTCGATGTATATGGCGATAAATTCATAATCGACAGGGTTACGCCTAAAGATGGCACTTACTATCTGATTAAAATAAAAGATAACGATTTTGAAGTCATGGATCCCATAGAGATAAAGTTCAACAAGAAGACAAAACAACTTGAATGCAGTGATTCATTTTATCTGCAATTGATAAGAAGTTTGGAGTATTACAGCAAACTTATTGACATGAACAAGTGTCTGGATCGTAAGAAGACGATACACTCCAACAACTTCCTTTCCTTTGCAGTGAAGAAAGATAGCATAAGCAGCAAAAAGCTTACCATTGATGTGATAAATGGATATTATGATCTTTTTAAGGATATGACGACTAAATATAAAGGCAAATCGTTAAAGCTGTATAAAAAAACTGTCGATAAAATAGGAGAAGCTGATTGTGAACTCGTAGATCGGATCAGAGCCTGGGTACTGGAAAACATATGGTCATTTGACGAGAATATGGATAAAAAAGATTATTTGAAATTGTTTTTTATTTACGATGATGAGGAACAGACGGTAGAAGCATATAAAAAAGAAGGGGAAAGATATCTGATACCAAACGTATATAACAGCAATGAGTATAACGTGAAAGTTGGCGAGGATATATATGGCTTGCCAAATAACAACATTGGAATGAATGCGAAGAAACCTTACCTGGCTAACAAGAAACGTGGCGGCAACGAGATCCCATATCTGCTTAATGAAAAGGAAGTGGTTGCCCAGTCGAAATTTTTTGATTATCTTTATGGATTGGTAGCAAGTGGCCATTATGATGTCTACTTTGATGAAATCGAGCAGGATATTATTGACTTGTTGCCCGGGGAACATTTGGAAAGGGAAGTCTCAGGATATTATATGCGCCTCAGCAAAGAGAAAAACGAAGCAAGTATTGATCGCTTTGAGATAGTGCCGTGTTTTGTGCCGCAATTACGCAAAACTTTCAGATATAAAAAACTTTTCTTTGAAATTGATCGGAATGAAGATGTGATTACCGACAGCAAAAATGTGCTGGAAGGGATGGTCAATGAAGTGTTCTTTTCAAAGTATTTGTGCACTAATTATTTTACGAATCCAAAAGATATTTTATTGAATGACGCAGTATTGAAAGAATGCCTTGCATTTGGAAGAGAGGCTTTATTCAGCTGGTTCCATACAAATGACAGTACCGATATCACTTATGTGGTTGATAGGATTTTCCTGAATATAATCAAAAACTCCATAGGGCATGGGAATTTAAATAATGTACGCAGGCAGATAAACTTGAGAATATCACTGCAGGATTATCTGAATAATAATGATGAGAAGGAGAAAGAGATGATCGAGTACAATGAAAACTTTAGGGCTCACTGCAAATCAGATGAATCATGGGATTTTACTGACGATAACGAGTATTACTATGCAGTAGGTCAGGTCCTGGAAACATTTATAAAAAAGAACAAGTCGGCAAAAAGACCATTGTCACAAATGAATGTATACCTGAACGCGAAAGATGATGACATGATAAAAATTATGCTGACAAGGGACTTTAAAAAATACAATTACGACATTTTTGACTACCAGGTACGGTTTAAGAATGTTTTTAGCAAGATAATGGCATATCGACCGAAAGCAAAAGTCAATCAACAGATAATGATAGCAGGTGCGCTTGCAGACAATATATTTTTTGAAAAAAGAGAAAAAGAGGAGGTAAGTGAAAATGAAGAGCAATAGAGTATATGGAGTAATAGGAATATCATCTATAATGGCAAACTGGAATGCGGATTTTTCCGGATATCCAAAGACAACATATGGCGGTGTAGTGTTTGGTAGTGATAAGGCTCTTAAATACCCAATGAAAAAAATGTGGGAAGAGCAGGGCAAAAAAGTGTTGTACATTAAATCCATGACAGTAAATGAAGGAAAAAAGGGAGAAATATCGATCATTCCGCGAACTCTGGGAGAACGTTACGAATATCTTTTTGGAACGCCGGTAGCCAAAGATAAAGGAGACGGCAGAGAAGTACTTACTAATTTGTTTAAAGCTATAGATGTAAAAAACTTCGGAGCGACTTTTGCCGAGGCTGGAAATAATATCGCTATAACCGGTGCGGTTCAAATCGGCCAGGGATTCAATAAATATGATGGGCATTCGGCGTTCGAGCAGCCAATACTTTCACCGTTCAGGGATCCAAAGGCTGCTGAAAAAGATGCTGAAAAAGGAGAAGCTAAGAACTCGACACTGGGTACTAAAATATTGAGTGATGAAGCTCATTACTTCTATTCATTTACAGTTAATCCAATGGCATATAGTAATTACGTTGAATTAGAAGTGACGGATGGATATACAGATGATGATTTTGATGAATTTAAGCATGTTGCGCTCACATCTGCAACATCTTTTGCCACCAACTCAAAAATCGGATGTGAAAATGAATTCGGAATGTTCGTAGAAACTGCGGAGGATATGTACATGCCTAATCTTGCCGAATATATTGAGTTCAGCAAAGGAGATGAAAAAAACGTGATCGATGTAAAATGCGGCGATATATTAAGGAATAATGTTGCTGGGATAAAGAGTATAGAAATATACTATAATCCGTTCACAACAACGCTGCAGGGCGATATCAATGATGCAAAAATGTTTGATATCAGAACACTGAAAGAGGTTTAAAATATGAAAGTGCTGAAATTCAAACTTTCAGGGAGGACAGCTTTTTTCAAGAAACCTGAAGTCAATACATATGTATATTTCACATACGGGAATATACACAAAGTGGCTTTGATGGGTATATTTGGTGCGATACTTGGATATGGCGGATATGCGCAGATGAAGAAAGAAGATGAATACCCGGAGTTCTATCGGAGGTTATGTAATATTAAAGTTGCGATAGCACCTGACAGCAGCTGCTACGGGACATTCGACAGGAAAATATATGAATTTAACAATTCGGTAGGTTATGCATCTAAAGAGCAGGGAGGCAATTTGATTGTAAAACAGCAGTGGCTGGAAAAACCGTTATGGCATATTTATGTGGCCTTGGACAACGAAGAAGTAGAGAAGCTTAAGATACAAATCATGAACAGGAGATGTGTATATATGCCATACCTCGGTAGTAATGATCATCCTGCAGATATAACGGATGCGGAAGTGGTTGATGTGAAGGCTGAAGAATATACTGATCAAATACAAATCGACAGTCTTTTTCAGGCTGAACATTCTGAAACGGATTATGATGCGGACGTTATTGGAATAGGATACAGATACAGAGAAAATCTGCCGGTGAAATTAATTAAAGGAAGCAATCAATATGAAACTGTGATGATGGAGTTCACTAATTTCCCAATAGAAAAAACAGACAATACGATTTATAAAATTGATGGGAAAAATATTGTGTTTTTTTAATAAAATTGAAGGGACGCCATTGCGATGGCGTCTCTTTCACAAAGGGAGATAATATGGAAATAGAAGAAATAATTGATATCAACCAACCGATATATGCACATGAACGCGACGGCGAAAAGGAAACATTATCGGAGCATACTCGATTATGCTTAAAGTATTTTGGCAAACTTGTATCAGAAAAAAAGTTAAAAAGGTGCTTTGATAATCTTTTCGAAGCTTATTTTAAAGACGATTGCGCATCGGAAATGGCGTACGATTTGCTAAGGAATATGGTAAAACTGCATGATATAGGAAAAATAAATCCTGTTTTCCAACAGAAAAAAATGAAGAATATCCAAGACCAAAGAGCGCCGTATCAAAGTGTGAATGGAAGCAATCATTCATTGCTGTCATCAGTTATCTACATTGACCGCGAATTGTCATTGCTGAGAAACAATAACTATGACAAAACTATACTGAAAAAAATAAAAGGGTTAGTTGTTATAAATGCATATATTATTTCTAGGCATCATAGCGGATTAAAGTCGCTGCATGATTTTTCGGGAGAATTAGCATTTGGCGGACAGTGCTATGACATTGTCAAAGAGCTTTGTAATATAAAAGATCCATGGTTTTATGGAATGAAGTTTTTAACAACTGATAATATAAGTAATGTGCATAAATATTATGATACTGCAATAAGGAACAGTGACAGAGATGCCATAATTGCGGCATACATTTATAGCAGATTGGCATATTCTGCTCTCACGGCATCGGACTACTATTCAACTACAGAGTTTATCAATGAGATTGAAATAGGTGAACTTGGCCAGATAGGCGATATAGATGAGCTTGTAAAAGACTTCGAAGCATCGGACATTATGAAAAGCATCAGGAGATATGAAAAAGAATCATATGGCAGGAAAAACGAATTCGCTGATGTGACAGATATAAATGTAATGAGGAGCGAGATGTTTCTTGATGCAGAAAAGAGCCTTCAGGAGATCAGATGTAAGGATATCTTTTATCTTGAGGCGCCGACCGGAAGCGGAAAAAGCAATGTTGCCATTGATTTAAGCATGAAGCTTTTGGACGAAGATATTAGAAAAATCTATTATATTTATCCATATAATACACTTATTGAACAGAATATAAATGTGCTGAATAAGTCATTTGTCGGTGAAAATAATACTATTAAAAAAATGGCCGTAATAAATGCATTGTCACCAATAGTTGCGGATGCGATGAATAACGATGACGAAAATAACAGCGAGTTTTTTCAAAGAGCATTTCTGGATCGTCAGTTTCAGAATTATCCTATGATATTAACAACACATGTTTCATTGTTTTGCACAATGTTTGGTACAAAACGTGAAAATCTGTTTCCTTTTCTGCAACTGACAAACAGCGTGATCGTTCTTGATGAGATTCAAAGCTACAAGAATACAATATGGAGTGAAATAATAATATTTCTAGAGCATTTTGCCAAACTTCTCAATATGAAAATCATAATAATGTCAGCTACATTGCCCAATTTGTCCATGCTGTCAGAAGAAGGAAAAGAGTCTGTTAATATGCTGCATAACAGAAACAAATATTTTCAACATAAATTATTCGCAGGAAGAGTAAAAATATCGTATGAGTTGCTTGACGCAGAGTTTTCAATGGATACACTTTTGGGGCATGTTATTGCAAATCAGGGAAACGTAAAAATACTTATTGAGTTTATTCGCAAAAAAAGCGCATATGAATTTTATAGAAAACTTGAGGGATCTCAGGAGATAACAAGAGAAATATTGCTGATGACAGGTGATGATAATGTGGTGGAGAGAAAGAAAATAATTGATAAAGTAAATAGTGAAGGAGCCTGCTTGATTCTGGTAGCTACTCAGATAGTTGAAGCCGGAATAGATATTGATATGGATATAGGCTACAAGGATATATCAAAATTGGACAGTGAGGAACAGTTTATCGGAAGAATAAATCGCTCTTGTAAAAGAGAAGGTACAGTTTATTTCTTTAATTGTGATTCATGCACTAGCATTTACCGTGATGATGAACGTACAAATATAAGATATACGCTGGCAAACGAAGAGATGCAAAAAATATTAGATACGAAGGATTTCGGAAAGTACTATTCACATGTAATGGAACTTGTCCGCAGAAATCACAGAGATTTATGCAGTGAAAGTGGGCTGGCCGATTTCGTAAAAAACAAAGTCAGGAGTCTGGATTATGTTGCAGTTGAGGAGAGAATGAAACTGATTGATGATGATGATTGGAAAGTTTCGGTTTTCTTTAATCTCAAAACGAATGGAGAAAATAATAATACGTCTATTGATCCTGCGAAAATCTGGAGCAAATATAAAAAACTCCTTAGATCAGATGATATGGATTATGCCGAACGGATGATACGTCTTTCTGAAGTAAAGAGCAAATTATACAATTTCATATATGAAATACCAGGGAATATTCAAATTGATTTTAATGATTCTATCGGTGATCTTTTTTACGTCGAAGAGGGTGATCAATATTTTCGCAAAGGGAAAATCGATCTTGATGCCATCAAAAAGGGTGGAATGTTTATATGAATGGAACATTAATGAATTATTTTATACATTGTAAACGACAATGTTATCTCCATGGAAATAAACTAAATCTGGAAGACAATAGTGAAGAAGTTAAGATAGGAAAGGCAATACATGAAGCCAGGCTGGATGGCAGCAACAATGGAGAAATTGCCATCGATAATATTGTTATAGATAAATTGTCTCGAGAATATGTGACAGAAATAAAAAAATCCGATGCTGACGAAGAGGCAACAAAATGGCAGCTTATATATTATTTGTATATTTTAAAGCAGAAAGGGCTTTACAGAAAAGCAAAGGCTGAATATGTCGAAAATAATAAAAGTAATCGAAAAACTGTATATTATGAACTCACTCAAGAAAACGAGCAGGAACTACTGAATTATATTGATGAAATTGACGCTCTGCTGAATAGCGAAACGGTTCCGCAACCTGTGGTTACTAAGCGCTGCAAAAAATGCGCGTATTACGAATATTGTTATATTTGAGAAGGGAGATATATGGGAAGTACAAGATATATAATGTCGATGGGTGAATTGACACGACATGATAATTCTCTATGTTTTAGAAAGAATGGTAAGAATGTATATTTGCCTGTGGAAAACACGCGCGAGATATTTTGCTTAAATGAAGTTAGTATTAACAGCCAGCTTCTGGATTTTTTATCCCAGAATAATATTGTAATGCATTTTTTTAATTATTATGGAAATTACAGTGGGACTTATTATCCGAGGAATGTATATAATAGCGGAAAACTCCTGATCAGGCAGGTCGAAGCATATAATACAAGTCGCCTAATTATTGCAAAAGCAATTGTCGCAGGAATCGGCATAAATATTTCGGAAGTATTGTATCATTATTATAAACATGATAAAAAAGAAGTGAAAGGTACTATAGACTGGATCAGGCATGAACTCAGTGGCAGGATAGAACAGAGCAATGATATCCAACAGCTTATGGCTGCCGAAGGAGAAGCATGGTCACGGTTTTATAGTGACTTTGTTCATATATTACCAGAGGAATTTGCAATGAATAAAAGAGTAAAACGACCGCCGGATAATCCGATCAATGCTCTGATTTCTTTTGGAAACACACTTTTATATGCTAAAACTATTACTGCCATTTATCACACACATCTTGACCAGAGAATAAGCTTCCTGCACTCGCCTTCTGAAGGAAGGTTTTCATTAAGTTTAGACATAAGCGAAGTGTTTAAACCGGCAATAGTGTTTAAAACGATATTTGATCTCGTTAACAATCGAAAACTGCAGGTTGAGAAGCATTTTAACAAAAAAGTTAATTATTGCATGTTGAATGATGATGGACGCAAAATATTTATTGAAGGTTTTGAAACCAGAATGGACAGTGTGTTTAATCATCCAAAGCTGAAACGAAAAGTAAGTTATTCGACTGCAATTAAACTTGATGCATACAAGCTGATAAAATTTATTATGGAGGAAAAGGGATTTATACCGTTTAGCCTGAAGGAGATGATATAATTGAAGGATAAGAAGAACTATAATTATGCTTTCCTTTTTTATGATGTTAAAGAAAAACGTGTGCAAAAAGTATTTAAGATATGTAAAAAGTATCTAACGCATTTTCAGTATTCTGTATTTAGAGGTGAAATGACACCGTCAAAACTGATACAGTTGAAAAAAGAATTGAAAAAAGTTATCGATGAAAATGAGGATTTCATTTGTATAATTAAGCTTATTAATAGTAATGTTTACGGAGAAGATATTCTTGGAAGCAGACCTGATACAGATGGAGAAAATCTAATAATCTAAATTTACCAGGCTGCACCACAAATACACTGCGATTTTTTGTTGATATTTCAACATAGATCGGCCAATCTACATGTAATGGGAATAATGTTACATGCGTCTGGTAAAATAACACTGGCAGTGTTGAAATGACAGGCATACAATAGAGAAAGTAAACACATGAAATGTGATGATTACATTGGTTGAACTTTAACAAGAGTTGTATTTAAATGATACAGGGGCGGCGTGCACATGAAATTACAAGAAGTTGAACTTTAACAAGAGTTGTATTTAAATTTTGGCTTGCGTCGAATAGTTCCTTGCACACCGCTTGTTGAACTTTAACAAGAGTTGTATTTAAATCAATTTTTACACCGCACCACCTCGACAGCATCTACCGGTTGAACTTTAACAAGAGTTGTATTTAAATCGCATGAGTGAGATGTATCCGAAACCGCACAGAGAAGTTGAACTTTAACAAGAGTTGTATTTAAATCGGACATTCAGCGAACCTCTCTTAGTATGATTAAGCGTTGAACTTTAACAAGAGTTGTATTTAAATTCTCATAAATGGCGGATATGGTTTTGAAGTAATGAGTTGAACTTTAACAAGAGTTGTATTTAAATTCAGCGTTGTTGGTATCTGCTTTGAGAACTCGTTGTCGTTGAACTTTAACAAGAGTTGTATTTAAATACGAATGCTATAACGCAGAAGACGCAGAGGAGAAGTTGAACTTTAACAAGAGTTGTATTTAAATTGAAAACAATCTCTGATATGCACTTTGCAGGATTGGTTGAACTTTAACAAGAGTTGTATTTAAATTTGCACCTGTCACGGTCACTGATTCTTTAACTACGTTGAACTTTAACAAGAGTTGTATTTAAATTACGATATGCGTCGAGTTTTACGCTCGTTCGTGCCAGTTGAACTTTAACAAGAGTTGTATTTAAATGCAAAAAAAGGTGACATGTTTGTTGTTCCTGACAGGTTGAACTTTAACAAGAGTTGTATTTAAATACGGAAAGGGCAACCTGTCAGATTTGACCGCCGAGTTGAACTTTAACAAGAGTTGTATTTAAATTATGTAATCTCCTTTCGAAAACTAAAAAATAATTTAGTTGAACTTTAACAAGAGTTGTATTTAAATGAAACAGAAATGGATAATCTTAAGGATGCGCGTATTGTTGAACTTTAACAAGAGTTGTATTTAAATTTAACTTTCTGCCGCCACAGGCGATGTCGCAGGACGGTTGAACTTTAACAAGAGTTGTATTTAAATAGGTATTTTACGGAGATTACAACAAACAGGACATCGGTTGAACTTTAACAAGAGTTGTATTTAAATAGCAGCAGATCGAGAAGCTGAAGACCGACGCGGAGGTTGAACTTTAACAAGAGTTGTATTTAAATGTCAAAGTTGAAAGATGTTAACAGCTTGCTTAAGGTTGAACTTTAACAAGAGTTGTATTTAAATTGCACTTAAGTCAGTAGTTGTTAGCGTATTTAACGTTGAACTTTAACAAGAGTTGTATTTAAATGTCATAGACTTGATCGCTTCGTCGATATCTTTCTCGCGTTGAACTTTAACAAGAGTTGTATTTAAATAGCTGACATACATCGACGGCGAAGGCTTCATACCTGTTGAACTTTAACAAGAGTTGTATTTAAATGGATAAATAACAGGATCACTTGTCGAATCGTATCCGTTGAACTTTAACAAGAGTTGTATTTAAATCCTATGGTCTGTCCTGACGTCGGGAGAGCACTGCTGGTTGAACTTTAACAAGAGTTGTATTTAAATGAGGAGGATATAAATGAGTGATAGATTGATAAGCGCGTTGAACTTTAACAAGAGTTGTATTTAAATTATGGACATGATGTCGGAATGTATAAGCGCAGTATACGTTGAACTTTAACAAGAGTTGTATTTAAATTCGACAGAGTGCTTGTAGCGTTATCGACGGGAGTGTAACGCATTGTGTGTAAACCCCTCAGGGTCAACAACAGAATTTCTAAAGAATAATTAAAACAATATTTGATCTATGCCTGTATATTGGCACAG
>JGI2065J20421_1001110_pt1 | contig 21464 bp, 19 predicted proteins | sample Biomet5_FD_20421 | JGI IMG/M metagenome (IMG submission 20421)
ATCACATGAGTCTGGGACTGGATCTGAAGATCTTCTGGATGACGATCTGGAACATTCTGCACCGCAGCGGAATCAACGCCGGCGTCAACGAGACCATGCAGACGTTTGGAGGAATGAATCGATGAAAGAGCTGATTATCATCGGCGCAAGCGGGTTCGGCCGTGAGATTGCGTGGCTTGTCGAGCGGATCAATCAAAAGTCGCCCACATGGCGTCTACTTGGTTTTCTTGACGACAACGAGCAGCTCAAAAACACGATTGTCGGCGGTTATCCGGTGTTGGGCAAGTGCCTACAAGCGCTACAATACGCAGATGCCTATTTCGTGTGCGCAATTGGAACGCCGAAGATCAGAAAACTCGTTATTGCCGAACTCGAAGCGGTTCTTCCCGCTCCGCACTACGCGACATTGATTGATCCCTCGGTCCTGATGTCGAGCCGGGTAGATGTCGGCCCGGGCAGTATGATATGTGCGGGTAATATCATCACGGTGGATATCTCGCTCGGGAGGCATACCATTGTGAACCTCGACTGCACGATTGGACACGATGCGGTTTTTCAGGACTATGTAACGCTGTGCCCAAGTGTAAATATGTCCGGCATGACACATATTGGATCATGTGTTGAGTTCGGAACCGGAACGCAGGTGCTTCAGGGAAAAAGAGTCTGCGGCGATGTGGTGGTCGGTGCAGGCGCGGTTGTTAATAAAGATATTACGGAACCGGGGACTTATGTCGGTGTTCCGGCGAGAAGGCTGAAGTAAAACGATGAAGACGGTATGGATTCTCAACCATTACGCGACAAACCAGTTTCTGGAGCATGGCGGACGCCACTACTGCTTTGCCAAATATCTTATTAGAAGCGGCTGGAAGGTACGCATTTTTTGCGCCGACACCGTTCATAACTCGACTCGTCGGATGATTCAGGACGGCGGTTTGTTTGATGAGCAGGAATGCGATGGAATCCCATTTGTTTTTGTTCGTGCGCGTCCTTACGCCGGCAATGGAAAGCAGCGCGTGTGATGCTTATATTGGTGACAAGACTGTGGTCATGGCAGACGCGGTAATTAATTCGTTCCTGCTATCGGCAAGTATTGTATTATTAACACATCATCAGTAATCAAGCATGATGATGGCATCGGAAATTTTGTTCATGTTACGTTATGCGGAACAGTAAGTGCCGGAGCATTAACACACGTCGAAGTTGGAGCGGCGATAAAGAACAATATATCAGCACGTGGAGAATGTGTACTTGGCGCAGTTGTGATGGAGAGCATAGATAAGGCAGAAATTTTTATGGGAGTACCCGCTATAAGAAGGTAATGGGATGAAAGTATTATTTGTCACATTGTTAGATTTTTACGACATAAGTGAGCATGGGCTATATACGGATTTGCTGCGAACATTTATTGAAAATGGCCATGAAGTGACTATAGTATCACCGATTGAAAGACGTTCTAATAAGCCTGCCGTCACAATTTCGCACACACATTATAAAATTGTAAAGCCAAGGATAGGAAATATACAAAAGACAAACTATGTAGAAAAGGCGCTTTCGCTATTTATGCTAAATAAACATATTATGTATGCGTTATCCTCCACCGAAATGCAAGAAGAACTCGATTTGATCCTTTATGCCACCCCGCCCATAACAATTTCAAGGCTAATAAAAGCCTTGAAGAGAAAAAGCGATGCAAAAACATTTCTTATGCTGAAGGATATTTGGCCTCAGGAAATGGTGGACTTATCTTTGATAAAAGATGGGGGATTAATTGAACGTTATTTCAGATATAAAGAAAAGGAGTTATATAGCATTTCCGATTGGATAGGGTGTACTTCACAAGCAAATGTAGACTACATCATTGCACATAACAGAGATGTAAATAAAGAGAAATTGACAATTGTACATAACGGCGTCGAGCCATGCCGGAGCTACTCAAATCAAGCTATCAGAGCAGAAATCCGTCATAAATACAACATTCCCGATGATACTGTAATGTTCTTTTATGGCGGAAACCTTGGGAAGGCCCAGGGCGTCGACTTTCTGTTAGAATGTCTATTACAAGTGAAGGGTCGTTCAGACTGCTTTTTTGTGATTTGCGGTAGCGGGACAGAATATTCGAAAATCAATGATTTTTTTATTACATATATGCCAAACAACATGTTACTGCTCCCTTATTTGTCTAAAGAGAACTATGACAATTTTATTAAAGCCTCTGATGTAGGTATGGTGTTTTTAAACTCAGCTTTTACCGTACCAAATGATCCATCCCGTTTTTATGCATATCTTGAACAAGCAAAGCCAGTCCTTGCTTGCACCGATTTGGCAACGGACATAAAAAATGAAATCATTGAGAATCAACTGGGCTGGTGGTGTGAAAGCAAAGATGCAAATGATTTTTTTAGGATTTTTATTTCTGTATTGAACACAGACATAAAGGCCTTAGAAGCAATGGGTAACCGAGCCAGAGCGATCCTAGAGGAGAAGTATAATGTTTTTGACGATTACAAGCGTATTATGAGCTGCGTTCTTAACAGGGAGAACGATAATGTTTAAAGAAAAAACTTTATTGATTACCGGTGGAACAGGTTCCTTCGGAAATGCGGTGCTGAACCGCTTTCTTTCCACCGATATCGGCGAGATACGCGTCTTCTCCCGCGATGAAAAGAAGCAGGATGATATGCGCCACGATTTCCAGTCAAGGCTGCCGGAAGTTGCGGACAAGATTAAGTTCTTCATCGGGGATGTTCGGGATTTGGCGTCGGTCAAAAACGCCATGCACGGCGTAGATTACATATTTCATGCGGCGGCGCTCAAGCAGGTGCCATCTTGTGAGTTCTTTCCGCTTGAGGCCGTCAAGACTAATGTATTCGGCACAGATAACGTGTTGACGGCGGCCATCGATGAGGGCGTAAAGACCGTTATTTGCCTGTCAACAGATAAGGCCGCTTACCCTGTGAACGCCATGGGGACAAGTAAGGCAATGATGGAGAAGGTCATCGTTGCAAAGTCGCGCACAGTGTCGCCGGATAAGACGAAAATATGCTGTACGCGCTATGGAAATGTTATGTGTTCGCGGGGCAGCGTTATCCCACTGTGGATTGAACAAATTAAGGCTGGAACCCCCATCACTGTCACAGAACCGAAGATGACACGATTCATTATGAGTTTGGACGAAGCAGTTGAACTTGTGTTATTCGCATTTGAACATGGTGTTTCCGGGGATATCCTTGTGCAGAAAGCACCGGCTTGCACTATTGGTGTTCTGGTGCAGGCGGTGAAGGAGCTGTTTCATTCCGAAGTTGAAATCAAAGTGATCGGTATCCGTCATGGCGAAAAGATGTATGAGACTTTACTGACAAACGAAGAGTGCGCCCACGCCACTGACCTTGGAGATTTCTATCGCGTCCCATGTGACAAGCGCGACCTGAACTATGATAAGTATTTTATAAAAGGAGATATCAATCGAAATCCACTTACCGAGTTCAATTCCAATAATACGAAACTGCTTAATGTCGAACAAGTCAAAACGAAACTACTATCGCTCCAATATATCCAGGATGAGCTTACCGCGTGGGAGAAAAAGAAATGAAGTTTTTAATCCTTGGGGCCTCTGGCATGGCCGGCCATACGATTTCAATTTATCTCAGGGAAAAGGGCCATAATGTGCTTGGCTTTGTGCGTAAGAAAGTTCCGTTTGTACCATGTGTTACGGGAGATGCATCGGATACTGACTTTCTGAAAGAGCTGATCACAAATGGGAACTATGATTCGGTAATCAATTGTATTGGAATTCTGAACCGGTCGGCTGAGCAGCATAAAGGACAAGCCGTGTTTTTAAATTCTTACTTTCCACATTTTCTTGCTGATGTAACTGAAAACATGGATACACAGATCATACAGATGAGCACCGACTGTGTGTTTTCCGGCAGGACCGGAAATTATACAGAGAATTCTCTGCGCGATGGTGAGACATTTTATGACCGTACCAAAGCGCTTGGAGAATTAGAGGATGACCAGAATATTACCCTGCGTAATTCCATTGTGGGACCGGACATTGACTCAAACGGCATTGGACTGCTCAACTGGTTTATGAAGCAGAACGGAGAGATAAACGGTTATACCGGTGCTATGTGGACGGGCATGACGACACTTCAGTTAGCAAAAGTTATGGAAAAGGCTGCGGTGGAAAGGGCACACGGATTGTATAACATGGTTCCGGACCACAATATCAGCAAGTATGAGCTGTTACGTTTATTCAATCACTATTTTCGTAATGACGCTATTCGCATAAAACCATACGACGGCTTTTCCGCCGACAAAACACTTGTGCGGACGCATTTCGGGTTTTCGGAGACGGTGCCGGACTATGAGACAATGGTTGTAGAAATGGCGGAATGGATGCGAGCACATAAGAGCCTATACCCGCATTACGCTCTGTGAAGGAGAATCTCATGAGCAAATTAAAACTGATGACGATTGTCGGGACTCGCCCCGAAATTATCAAGATGTCCGCGATTATAAAAAAGTGCGATAAATACTTCGACCATCTTCTTGTCCACACAGGACAAAACTATGATTATGAACTAAACAAGGTGTTTTTCGAGGAACTCGAACTGCGTGAGCCGGACTATTACCTTGGTGTCGTTGGGGAAAACCTGGGGCAGACTATGGGAAATGTCATCGCCAAGTCCTATGAGCTGATGCAGAAGGTCAAGCCCGACGCGCTGATTGTGCTTGGAGATACGAACTCCTGCCTGTGTGTGATCTCTGCGAAACGTCTTAAAATCCCAGTATTCCACATGGAGGCAGGAAATCGCTGCAAGGACGAGAATCTGCCTGAGGAGGTCATACGGCGTATTGTTGATGTGACAAGCGATGTAAACCTTTGTTATTCCGAGCATGCCAGACGCTACATTCTCGATACAGGCGTAAAACCGGAATATACCTTTGTGGTAGCGCCGCTTTTAGGCACATATAGAAGTCCAATTGAAATTATAGATATGGCAACTCTTCTTTTTTTAGGCTGCTATGTGTTGCTATTATTAAGAGAAAAATGTTATGTTAATAATTCAAGCTTTAATTTAATTTTTTTATATATACTTATAATAACGCCATTTAGTATTATGCTGCAAAATTTTTATAAATCTCTTTATTCCGTACCATTTATCACCGTGTTTCTCAGGTATGGGAAATTTGTTGTCTTATTAGGTGGTTATTTAATACTTACAAAGAACCAAGATTTTGACATAAAATTATGTATTAAGGCAATTAGATGTGTTGTTTATATTTCTTTTATATTTATTATTGCACAACGCGCGCTTTATTTGGCTGGTAGGATTTTATATAATCCGTTTATTAAATATGCATCCAGCGATCTTTATAATGGGTATTCTATGGTATCCACACTGTTTAGGCCGTCGGCATTTTTTTTGGAGCCATCCCATATGGCATTATACTGTGTTGTATTTCTTTGCTATACTTTATTTTCAGAGGGAAATAAGACAAAAAAGCAGGACACAATAATTACAATAACATCCATAATATGCACAGGTTCCGGTATGGGTGTTCTTTCAGTAGCGGCATTAATGATATATTGGAGTATTTGTGATGAAAAACTATCTCTAAAAAAAATATCAGAAATTATCATTTTAGTTGCAGTTGCATTTCAATTATATCAAACAGAATTCATGCAAGCTGTTTTGGCCAGAGTGTTTACAGATAATGTAATGGGTGGTGGCAACGCTGTTGTGGGCCGTATCGGAAAAGGGTACATTATTTGGGGTCAACTGCCGCTGATATATAAACTGATAGGTAATGGTTTCGGAAATATAGCTCCTAATCTATATTTCAATGGAATCACTTATATGCTAAATACAGTAGGCATTTGTGGGTGCTTCCTTTTTGTAATATTGGTTATTCGGACTTATAAAGCATCGCAAAAATGGAGCAGAATATTACTGTTATTGTATTGCGCACTGTTGTTTGGAAGTCAACTGTTTACTGCCTCTAGTTTGATGTTTTATTTTTCGTTAACACAATGCTTCTTTCCCTCAAGAAGAACAGAGGAGCCCAAAATAAATGAAAAAAAGTTTGATGCATATACTCGCAGCAAATATCTTGTATCTGGTGGTCAGCGTCGTTAACAGTTTTCTGCTGCCAAAGTTTCTGAGCATTGATACCTATGCGATGATTAAGACATACACGTTATATATTGGCTACGCAGGGTTTCTCTCCCTTGGCTATGCGGACGGCATGTATTTGAAATATGGCGGAGTCTCGTTTGACCAAATAGACACAACGGATCTTGGTTCCAGCTACAAGAGCTTTGCCGCATTTGAGTGTTTTGTCGGACTTGTCTGCCTGATTATTTCATTATACTTACACAATTATATTCTGATTGTCTTTTCCCTTGGCTCGGTTTGCATCAACCTCATTGGATACTACAAAAATTTATACCAGGCGGTTGGAGAGTTTAAGCTTTACGGAAAAGCGCTGAACTATCAGACGATGCTCATGCTGGCGGCAAATTTACTGCTGTTATTTCTTTTTAAAAATGATAATTATCACGCTTATATAGCCATTCAGGTGGCCAGCGCTTTTGTTGTAATGGTTTATCTCACAGTGCTGATGGAGAAAAAGAAGCGATTATTTCGGAAGGGTAAAGTGGCGGCGAGGCAAATCAAGGAGAACATTTCTTCCGGATTTGTTCTGATGATAGGCAATTTTTCCAGTAGCCTTTTTACAAGTCTTGATCGTTGGTTTGTAAAAGTCCTCATGACGAGTACGTATTTTGCGTGGTATTCTTTTGCGGCAAGCCTGGAGAATATTGTAACGGTGTTTATAACGCCAATTACGATTTCCCTTTACAACTCGTTTTGTAAAAATAAAGATCATAAATATATCTACATGATTAAGCAAATGACGCTGCTCTGGGGCTTTTTCGTAATTGCAGCCGCTTTTCCGGTTGAGTTTATCCTAAAATATTTTTTGCACAAATATTATAGCGCACGTAAGTTAGTATATATATTGTTTGCGGCTCAGGCCTTTTATGCAGTCATAAAGGGCATCCATGTTAATTTGTACAAGGCGGAGCAAAAGCAGAAAAGGTACTTTGTTATTATGCTTGCGCTGACCGCGGTAGCATTTGCGTCAAACGTGGTTTTTTATTATTTTGCAAAGACGGCGGAATCTCTGGCGTGGGCAACACTGTTCACTGCTTTTCTTTGGTTTGTGTTTTGCGAGTTTGAAAAGCCGTATATACGGTTTCATCTTAATGAGTATATTTTTATTATTATTATGCTCGGAGCCTATTTTTTCAGTACATCTGTCGGAAATGTAGTCGCTGGCGGCCTAATTTATTTTGTGGTATATGTGGTAGCCTCGCTGACATTAATGCGCAAACCGACGAAGTACTTATTGGAAAGAGTGTTACATAAAAAACAGAGCGCCTAAAATTCGTAAACTGATGATTGAGGTTTATTATCATGAAACATATCGTTTTTTTGGTAGGCAGTTATTACCCAAACTACTCTGCCGTTGGAAAGTGCATGGGAAATATTGCGGAGATGTTTTCGGCAGATCAGGAGAAATACGCAGTAACTGTAGTTTGTCAGAGGACAAGCCTTGATGAACCGGATTGCGAACAATATAAAAACCAGGACCTCATTCGGGTCTCTTCAAAACAGGACAGAAAACGGTTGCGCATTGACCGGGAAATTCGAGAAACGACGGGGGTCAATAACTTTTTTTTCCGCTTAATGCTCAGAAAGTTTCAGATTGTCAGTGCAGCTCGTATAATCTTAGCCAAGGACAGTGCTGACCGTCGAAAAGTAAACTATTACCTGCAGGCATTGAACCGGCTAAATTTTTCTGTCGATGCAATTATCCCGACATGTTTACCCTTTGAAACGGTATTGGCTGCAATTGGGTACAAAGAAATCCATCAGGATGTAAAGGTATTTCCTATCTTGTTTGATCAGTTTAGTTTTAATAGTACCCTACATAGAACTATGTTGAATAAGCGTATGAAAATGTCGGAAAACTTATTGCTCGAAGAAAAGATGATAACAGACAGTACACATGTTTATGCTATGCAGACATGGAAAGATCATTTATTAAAGAGTTTTTCAGGATTTAAAGATCACATTACGTATGCCGAGCATCCATTACTGGTAGAAAATAATTGCCTTACAGAAATTTGTCATAAAAATCAAATATCTATTGTCTATACTGGCGTAATAGATTTCCATATTAGACCCATGTCAATTGTGGCAACGATAATTGAAGAATATCTAGAAAAATGTAAATTATCAGTGCGTTTTCATTTTTATGTGCGCGGAAACGAGTGCTCGTTGATTAAGAAACTTGAGAATCGCTATCCGAATAACATTGTGAATCATGGAAGCGTTCCAGAAAAAGAGGCCAAGGCAGCAATAGCCAATGCTAACATGTTGCTTTCATTGGGAAATACTGAAGCTAATCAGTTTCCAAGCAAAATATTTGATTATATTTCCTGCGGTATTCCAATTATTCATTTTTATATTCTTGAAAACGATCCTGTGATAAATATTTTGAAAAAATATCCGTTAGCAATTTGTCTGTCACAAAATAAGATGGAACGTAAAGATGTGTTGAGCAGTTTTTCACAATTTGTTGTCGATTTTAAAGATAAGCGTATACCATTTGAAGATATAACAGCTGTTTTCCCTGAAGCCACTCCAACATTTATTACAGGAGATATATTAAATCGTTTATAAGCTTTATTTTCGTTTATGTAATATTGTGGAAATGAAAACCCACGTTGCGTGACATAACAGCGGAGGTAAGCGTACATGCGTGAAATACAGATTGATGAGCTCAAACGCATACAACTGGACATTATGCAGGCGGTACATGATTTCTGCATAAGTCAAGGCATATATTATTCACTTACTTATGGCACATTAATCGGTGCTGTTCGGCACCACGGTTATATTCCTTGGGACGATGATATAGATATTTGCATGCCGCGTACTGATTATGATCGTTTTCTTAAGCTTTTCAATCAGTCACAACAGCGGTACAAGGCAATGGCCTATGAGTTGGATTCTGATTATCCCTATACTTTCGCAAAAGTTGAGGATACAAACACCCGATTGATTGAAAATGCTGATATTCACTATGATTTAGGCATTAACATCGATATATTTCCCATTGATGGAGCAGATGTCAGTGGGAAAAATCTGAGACGTCAAGTATGCTACCACTGGCTGATGAATTTTAAATGCATATCTTTATCTGCAGACAGGAATGGTTTTAAAAATTTACTATTATGTATTGGAAAACTAATTTTGGCCCCGATATCTATCAAGTACATTCTTGCATGCATGATGAAGAATGCCAAGTCCATACCTTATAATTCTACGGAATTGGTCGCCTGTGTGGCTTTTGGATCAAAAGAAAATCATCCTGTTCCAAAATCGCTTTTCCAGCAGCAAATATTAGTACCATTTGAAGACCGAGAGTTTTACATAATGAACGGATACCGCGAATATCTCACCAGCATTTTTGGAGATTATTTGCAGCTTCCGCCTGTGGAGCAGCAAATATCCCATCACAATTTTACAGCATATTGTTTGGATGATGGGCAGAAATAGAAGTTAGTAAAAAGCTCGCATACGCAAAATTATGAAAATGCAGTTTTAAGAACGCTGCAAACATAAAGGAGAGTGCGGCAATGCAGGGGTTAATTCTGGCGGCCGGTATGGGGAAGCGCTTAAAAGAGCTGACGCAAAGCAATACCAAGTGTATGATAAAGGTCAATGGGGTCACTTTGATTGACAGAGTTTTACATCAACTGGAAAAACTCCATTTATCAAGAGTTGTCATTGTTGTTGGTTATGAAGGACAAAAGTTAATAGATTATATTGCAACGCTTGGAATCCAAACTCCGATCACTTTTATTAATAATCCCATTTATGACAAGACCAACAACATATATTCCCTGGCTCTTGCAAGGGATTATCTCCTGCAGGATGATACTCTCCTTTTGGAATCTGACCTGATTTTCGAGGACAGTGTATTGACGGCGCTTGTCAATGATTCAAGAGAGACGCTGGCGCTTGTTGATAAATACGAGAGTTGGATGGATGGTACCTGTATTAAGATTGGGGAGGATGATACGATCGAGGAATTCGTGCATGGGAAAAAGTTTATCTTTGAAGATATCCCACGCTATTATAAGACAGTTAATATTTATAAGTTCAGCAAACACTTCTCCGCAACGCATTATGTCCCGTTCCTTTCTGCTTATGAGAAAGCCCTTGGGGAAAACGAGTACTATGAGCAAGTTCTCAGAGTGATAGCAATGCTAGACGAGCCTGGTATTAAAGCAAAGCGGTTGAATGGCCAGAAGTGGTATGAAATTGACGATATTCAGGATTTGGATATTGCTGAGTCGATATTCACTCCGGATCCAGATGACAAAGTAGCACGTCTACAAAGCAGATACGGTGGCTATTGGAGATATCCAAAACTTCTTGATTTTTGTTATTTAGTAAATCCGTTCTTCCCACCGCAAAAGATGATAGACGAGATGAAAGCAAACTTTGAAACGTTGCTAACAGAGTATCCATCAGGAATGCGAGTAAACTCTTTACTTGCAGCCAAGAATTTTGGAGTGCGACAAGAAAACATTATAGTAGGTAATGGGGCGTCAGAACTGATTAAATCCCTTATGACGTTTTTTAACGGTAAAGTAGGTTTTGTACGTCCCACATTTGATGAATATCCACACCGTTACAACCGTGAGAAGTCATTGAACTTCATTCCTGAGGCCCACGACTACCTTTATACTGCTGATGACATTATAAAGTTTTTCAGTAAAAACAAAGTTGAAGCGATAATCATTGTCAATCCAGATAATCCGAGTGGAAACTATATCAAAAAGGCTGACATATTGCGTCTAGTTCAATGGAGTAAAGAAAAAAGTATAAAAATTGTCATTGACGAGTCTTTTGCGGACTTCTCTGATGAAGAAGATAATTCCTTACTCTATAACGACTTGTTAGAATCTAATCCACACCTTTATGTGATGAAAAGTATTTCTAAATCTTACGGTGTACCTGGCCTACGTCTCGGCATCCTCGCTTCTGGAGATACAGATATTATTGATGCAATGAAGAGGGACGTGGCTATCTGGAATATAAATTCTTTTGCTGAATTCTATATGCAAATTGAAGAGAAATACAAGAATGATTATTCGTCCGCATTGGTGAAGATTAGAGCAGAACGTGCACGCTTTCAGAAAGAACTTGGCAAGATTCCGCATGTACGTGTAATACCATCTCAAGCAAACTTTGTGATGGTAGAACTGGATGAGGGAATAAGTCCAAGGGAACTGCTGAAAACATTGTTGATTAAATATGATTTGCTGATAAAAGACTTGACAACTAAAACGAATGGCCGCAATTATCTTCGTCTCGCTGTGCGTAACACTGAAGACAATGATAAGCTGATAAAGGCATTTAAAGAAACATTTAAAACTGAACTGGAATAAAGAATGGAACTTACACATTATCAGTCCAATATGGATGATAAAGGGAGGACTTTTGCTAAAATTATTGGGAGAGCACTCAATGAAACCGAATTTGCAAATAGAAGTTGTGCACTGAATGCTATGGGAAATTGCCATGTTATTGCCGTCTGGCGACTTTATGTACAGTTGTAAATCTAATTTCCCAATAATAGCAAGCGGTACAAATGATGAAAATTACAGTTATCGGAGCTGGAAACATTGGAACCTTGATGGCTGCCGAAATGGCACACAAAGGCCATGATGTCACTGTCTATTCTTCAAAACCGGAATGCTGGAAAGAAAATATTGATGTTTTAGATGACAACGATAATGTGCTGATGACAGGGAAGCTTGCAAAAGTTACAAATAATCTTGCCGATGCAGTTGATGGTGCAAACATCATCTGGATCGTGATACCATCAATGCTTTTTGAGAATATGGGTAAAATGCTCCAATTTTTGCTAAGTCCGGGTCAATTAATTGGCGTTGTTCCGGGTAGCGGAGGAGCTGAGTTTGCGTTTAAGGGTTGCATTGAAAAAGGATGTATTCTCTTTGGCATGCAGAGGGTTCATAGCATTTCAAGGCTTAAAGAATATGGAAGATCCGTTCATATGCTGGGTAGAAAATCGATGTTGTACATCGGTAGCATTCCTTCTTCGGAAGCAACCAATATCTGCAAACTCGTAGAGCCTTTATTTGATATACCTTGCAAGGCTTTAAAGAATTATCTGGCTGTTACACTTACTCCATCAAATCCAATTTTGCACTCAACTCGTATTTACTCGATGTTTAAAGATTGGAAACCAGGCGTTGTATATCCTAGGAATTTTCTTTTTTATGAGGATTGGGATGATGCATCTTCGGATATGCTAATTTGCTGTGATTCTGAAGAACAAAGTCTCTGTGGTGTACTTCCCATATGTCTTGACGAAGTAGTTTCATTGAGGACTTATTATGAAAGTCAAGATGCGAAAGCGATGACAAAGAAAATCAGGGGAATTAAAGCTTTCAAGGGACTGACATCTCCGATGAAGAAAACTGATAATGGATGGATTCCAAATTTTGAATCTCGATATTTCATGGCTGATTTTCCTTATGGACTGAAAATCATTAAAGATCTGGCAGATTTGTTTATTGTGCCAACGCCCAATATTGATACGGTTTGGAGGTGGTACGTAAAGACTTTAAAACCGGAGAAATACTTTGAACTTTCAGATCAAAGCAAGGACAAATTGTTGGAACTTTATAGGTAAAACGATTTTCCGGATTTCTGCTGAGAAAAAGCCTGCCTAAATTTACATAAAATGGGAAATAAGCCTGATTTGCCTTTCGCGGCTACAAAGGGCTGGTAAATAATTGATATGTACCCCCAATACTGGACACACAGTATTGGGGGTATTTTTATGAAGTACAGCGTGTTGATTTTCCTGACGGAAACTGAGGCCAGCAATTTGCTGGAATGGGTCCACGCCAGGCACAAGAGGGGCGCCATCATCTTCTGCTCTCAGTTTGAGCCCACGGGTTGGTATGGGAAATTCCCGGAAGCGGCCATCGCGGACGCCATACCGGATCGCATTGTCCACGGTTCCCATACCGAGACCAAATCAGCGGGTGAACGTTCGCTTGCCGGGAGAAATGCGCATCTCATCAGCCGTCATAGAGATTGTCCTCATGGATGTCATACTGCTCCATCTTCCGGTAAAGTGTGGTCAGGCTGATGCCGAGCGCCTGCGCGGCGATCTTTTTGGAGGATTTCGCCCCGGAAAAATCGTTGAGGGCCCGAATGATCATCGCCTTTTCTGCCGTACCGAGATTATACATCTGGCTCCCCATGCTGGAAAAGCGGTTGTTCTTGTATGCGGTCAGCAGCGGCGCATCCAGTTCGCCGTCCACGGCTCTGGAAGTTCGCACGGTTTCCATCATAAAGCTCTCCAGCTCGTAGAGATTGCCCGGCCATTCATAACGGCACATCTCTGTCCGCATCTCCCGGCCCAGCCGCAGCGCCCGCCCGGTCTGCCGGTTGATGCGATTCAGATAATACTGTGCAAACAGGGGAATGTCCTCCTTGCGCTGGCGCAGCGGCGGCACCTTAATTTCCAGCACGGTGAGCAGCTCATAGAGATTGTGGTGCCATTCTCCCCGCATCAGCAGCTTCTTGAGGTCGGCGCTGGTGGCGCAGATGGCCTTGAAGGCTCCGGCTTGACTGGCCCGCAGCAAAAAGAACAACCGATCCTGGTTATAGTGGTTCAGATTGGCCACCTCGTCGATATACAGGGTATGGTTCTGGAGCTGGCGGATCGCCTCTGAGACTTCGGCGGTCTGCAGCAGCGGCGAGGCCGTGAACTCGGCGTGGTTGTGAATGCAGATGAAGTTTTTTTCGGGATACGGGCCCTCCTGGTGCATCGCCCGCGCCAGCGCCTCTTTGCCGGTGCCCGATTCGCCGGACAGCAGCACGGGCAGATGGGCGGCCTCCGCCTGGCGGCAGGCCGTCACCGTATTCAGAAATGCGGCGGACTGGCCGATGAGCGCGGCAAAGGACGCGGCCGGGCTGGCCGGCGCGGACGCCTGAGGCGGCGCAATTTCCAGCAGCAGGCAGTCGCCGCCGGCGGGCCCCACTGCGGTCCCGAGGAAATGAAAGTCACTTTCCTGAATATACAGATGATAGCCGGACTGCGGCGACAGCGCGGAGCGGCGCAGGTAGAACCGCCCGAGCTTGTGCAGATAAGACAACTGCCGTCCGTTGAACCCGGTCAGAAGCTCGCATTTCCGATTCATCATCACCGGCAGCGCGCCGCCGACCAGCATCATGGGCTTGTCGACGCCATTCAGCAGCGCTGACAGCAACTGCGAATCAACCGGCAAGCGCTCTTGCCGTTCGGCGGGCTCCGTTTCATACTCATATGAATTCGGCATTTTCCACATCCCTTTTTGCACAAGCTGCGCAAATAGATTTCAAATTTGAAGATTAATTTTCATTTTGCAAAAATATCAGGGAAAAGTCAAGAGCAATTTGACGTTTTCCCCGAAAAAAAGTGGTTCAAATGCAGAAAATATGTTATATTCCACGAAGAAATCGATGCTGGCGACATGCAACAGCGAAAGGGGAGAACACATTTGGTCGATTACATCGTCAGACGGGTTTTTCAAGGCATACTGCTGGTGATTGCGGTATCGCTGATGGTGAGCCTGCTGCTGAACATGATGCCCGGCGATCCGATGGACAATCTGGTGTCGGAGCAGGTATCGGATGAAAAGAAAGCGGAGCTGCGCGTGGAATGGGGTCTGGACCGGCCCTGGTATGTGCAGTACATCAAATGGGCCGGACGGGTGCTGAAGGGCGACCTCGGCCAGTCCCTCAGCACCAATTTGAACATTCTGGATTCGCTCAAGACCCGCATGCCCATCAGCATCCGGCTCTGCGGCGTGGCGATGCTGTGCCAGCTGGTGCTCTCCGTGCCGCTGGGACTGATCGCGGCTTATCGGCAGGGCGGGTGGTTCGATCGGTTCATCATGGGCTATTCCATGGTGACGGCGGCGATTCCCACCTTCTGGATCGGCATGGTTTTGATTCTGATTTTCGGGATCGCGTTTTCCGTCCTGCCGGTTTCCGGATATGCCAGCTGGCAGAATTACGTTCTGCCGGTGACGGCCATGGTGCTGGGCGGGGTCTCCTCCAATATCCGGCTTACCCGCAGCGAAGTGCTGGGCGTGATCCGGGAAAAATATGTGGTCACCGCATACGCCAAGGGACTTTCCGAGCGCCGCGTGATGTACGGCCATGTGCTGCGCAACGCGCTGATTCTGGTGGTGGTCTCCACCTTCATGAGTCTTCCCTGGATCGTGGCCGGCGCAGTGGTCATGGAGAAGGTGTTCGCCATGCCGGGCATGGGCGCCTGGATGGTGGACGCCGTCATCGCCACCGATTTTCCGGTGGTGCAGGCCTGCCTGCTGGTGATTTCCATTCTGGTTGTGGTGTCCAATCTGCTGGGGGATATTTGCTCTGCCCTGCTTGATCCGCGCATCAGGGCGTCCATTTCCGGAGGTGCGGCATGAATAAGAACAGATTGTCCGAGAACTGGCGCAAATTCTGGCGGAACAGAAGCTGCGCAGCCGGCGCCGTCATGATCGTCCTGCTGGTCCTGGTGACGATCTTTGCCAACCAGATTGCGACTTCCGGCTTCAATGACGCGGACTTGGCGAACCGATACGCCAAGCCTTCCGTGGAGCACCTTTTCGGCACGGATGATTACGGCCGTGACGTGATGAGCCGGACGGTCTACGGCACCGGGCTGGCGCTGCGTTCCGCCCTGCTGGGCGCGGTGATTGAAATGGTCATCGGCGTCACGCTGGGCCTGATCGCAGGCTTCTTCGGCAAGTGGGTGGACACGGTGATCACCTTTGTGGCGGACATGATCTGGAGCCTGCCCACCGTGGTCATCGCCATGGCCATCGTGATGTTCCTGGGCAAGAGCCTGGACAATGTGATTATCGCCTGCGCGCTGGCGGGCTGGCCCCGCTACACCCGCATTGTCCGCGCCAAAACCATGGGCATCAAGGATCAGCCCTATGTGGAAACCGGCGTCGCCTTTGGCGAAAGCAAGCTGGCGCTGATGTTCCTCTACATCTTCCCCAACATTCTGCCCTCCATGCTGGTGATGGCGTCCATCTCCATGCCGGGCTTCATCGGCTCCACCACCACGCTTTCCTTCCTCGGCATGGGCGCGCAGCCGCCTTCTCCCGACTGGGGCCTGGCGATCTCCCGCGGCGCCAGCGTGATTTACCGCGCCCCCTGGGTGACCATCTTCCCCTGCCTGGCGCTGATGTATACCATCATCGCCTTCAGCCTGTTCGGCGAAGGCCTGCGGGATCTCATCGATCCCAGACTGCAGACGCTGTAAGGAGGCGACCGGCATGGAAGAATTACTGAGGCTGGAGCATCTCAATGTGGAGTATAAGGTCCGGGACGGCTACCTCTCGGCGGTGAACGACGTTTCGCTTTTTCTCAACCGCGGCGAGGTGCTGGCAATTGTGGGCGAGTCCGGGTGCGGAAAGTCCACCATCGCCCATGCCATCATGCGGCTTTTGCCCATGCACAACGAGCGCATCACCGGAAAGATTCTGTTTGAGGGCCAGGATCTGACCCAGTTCACCGATAAGCAGATGACGGCCGTCCGCGGCAAAGAGATCGGCATGATCTTCCAAAACCCGCTGGATTCCCTGAACCCGGTATATCGGGCCGGACGCCAGGTGGAGGAGGGAATCATGCTGGACGACAAGAGCTTCCAGCAGGCCAGAACCGAAACCCGGGACCTGTTTGCGGAGGTCAAAATGCCTGATCCGGAAAAGCAGATGCAGCGATTCCCGCATGAGCTTTCCGGCGGGATGCGGCAGCGGGTGATGATCGCCATGATGCTGGCGCGCTACCCCAAGCTGCTCATTGCCGATGAACCCACCACCGCGCTCGATGTAACCATCGAGGCGCAGATTATGGACATTCTGCTGCGGCTGAAAGCGGAGCGGAACACCTCGATTCTGCTCATCACGCACAATTTCGGCATTGTGGCGGAGACGGCCGACCGCATCGCGGTGATGTATGCCGGACAGATGGTGGAGCAGGGCACGGTTTTTGAGATCTTTGACCATCCTCTGCATCCGTATACCCGCCTGCTGATGCGGGCGCTGCCCAGTCAGCCGAAGTCTGCGGGGCGTCTGCAGACCATCGACGGCTCGGTGCCCCGGCTGACGGAGATCCACGGCGGGTGCCGGTTTGCCAACAGATGTCCGCTGGCAAAGGAGAAGTGCACCCAGGAGATGCCGCCCGTCCGCACGGCAGATGGCACGCACACTTACAGCTGTTTCTGCGGGGAGGAGGAGAGCGCATGGCAGAACCTGTGATCGAGATTCATCACATCAAAAAGTACTTTGCCGGCAATCACAGCCTGCTCAGGAGCAAAGCCCAGTATGTCCATGCGGTGGACGATGTGGACCTGGTGGTCAATCAGGGCGAGATTGTGGGCCTGGTGGGCGAATCCGGCTCCGGAAAGACCACGCTGGCCCGCCTGATCCTCAACCTGACCAAACCCACGGAGAGCACCGTATGCATCAACGGCGTGGACATCCACCGCGCCTCCGCCGCGCAGGTGAAGAGGATGCGGCAGGATGTGGCGGTGGTGTTCCAGGACCCCGGCGGCAATCTCAACCCCCGGCAGACGGTCGGCGGAAGCATCATGCGCCCGCTGATTATTCACGGCGTATCCCGGAAGGCGGCCTATGAGAAGGCACTGCAGGCCCTGAAGATGGTGAAGATCGACCCGATGTATATGGACACCTACCCGGCGCAGCTCTCCGGCGGACAGCAGCAGCGCATCGCCATCGCCCGGGCCCTGGTGCTGAACCCCAAGGTGATGATTCTGGATGAGCCCACCAGCGCGCTGGACATCTCCGTGCAGGCCCAGGTGCTCAATCTGCTGCTCGACCTGCAGGAGCAGATGAACCTCACCTATCTGATGATTACGCATGATCTCAACGTCATCAATTATGTCTGCGATCGGGTGTTCGTCATGTACCTGGGCAAGATCGTGGAATACGGCACCACGGAAGAAGTGCTGCGCGCGCCCCTGCACCCCTATACCAAAGGACTGATGGCCGCCTCGCCGGTGATGGATCCGCACCACCGGGAGAAAAACGCCGAACGGCTGGCCGGCGATCCCGGCAGCCTGATTCACCTGGCGCCCGGCTGCCGGTTCGCGCCCCGCTGCCGGCTGGCCACCGACCGATGCCGCACGGAACAGCCGGAAATGCGGGAGCTTACGCCCGGTCATTGTGCCGCCTGCCACCTGCTGGACGGCGGCGTGACAAAGTAGATTTTTCCAAAACAGAAAGGAGTCATATCATGAAACGCGCAAAACGTTTGGCAGCGATTCTTCTGGCGGCCAGCATGCTGCTGGTCATGGCCGCGGGCTGCGGCAAAAAGACCACTGCCGCCCAAAGCACGGAGACGGTCAAGCACGATGTGCTGAACATCGGCGAATATGACGAGGAATGGGTCGCCGCCGACCTGATCCAGGGCGACACGTTCTATGATCTGCAAATGATGATGGCCGAGCCGCTGTTCCTCTATAACCACGAGACCGGCGAGCTGGAGCCCTGCCTGGCGGAGGCCCCCACCTTCAGCGCGGACGGCACCACGATGACCTTTGTCGTCCCCGAGGGCCGCACCTTCCCGAACGGCGCCGCGCTGGGCGCGGATGACGTCTGCGCCTCCCTGCAGCATGGCATTGACGACGGCGCCATGAGCGACACCTTCTCCATCATCACCAACATTGCCTATGACGGCAACACCGTCACCCTGACGCTTTCCAATTACAGCACCGCCCTGATGATCCTTCTGGTCAGCCCGTTCTTCTGCGTCATCGACACGGAGCAGCTGAACACCATGTCGAATGAGGAGCTGCTGTGGGGCGCAGTCCCCTATGGCGCATATTATATCACCGAATATACCGAGGGCTCCGGCGTCACCCTGTCCCGCAACGAGGGCTTCAAGACGCTGAACAACACCGTGGAAAACAAAGAGGCGGCGTATATTCCCACGCTCAAGGTCACCTGGTATTCCGATGAATTCGCCATGATCGCAGCCTATCAGGCCAAGCAGCTCGATCTGCTGATCGGCGTTACCGAGGATTCGGTCACCGCGCTGCAGAACGCCGAGGGGACCGTCGTTCAGTCCTCGCTGCCGCCCATGGTGCGCAATGTGCAGCTCAATGCCAACAGCGAGTTTCTCAGCGACAAGAACGTCCGCACCGCGATCTCCTACCTCATCGACCGCAGCCTGATCGTGGACGCCTTCGGCGGGGACCTGATGTGCACAGCCCAGTATGAATACATCACCGACAACGTGATGTATCATACCCAGGCAGTCGAGGACTGGTACAAGGCCACTTACTCCGACAACGCGGAAAAGGCGGCCGCGCTGCTGAAGGAATCCGGCTGGGCGGATACCGACGGCGACGGCATCCTGGACAAGAACGGCGCGAAGATGCCCACGCTGACCTTCAACACCGCCTCCGGAAAGAACGAGACCGCCGCCCTTACCATCCAGATCATGCTGCAGCAGGCCGGCTTCGACGTCAGTGTGGTCACGACCAGCGAGACCACCTCGCTGGCGCAGAGCGGCGCCTATGACCTGACCATGTGCAATTACTGGTGGAGCGAGCCGGGCCGTTTCCTGGTGAATATGTTCAAGGATCACAACTGCTTTGACGAGACCGAATACCGGGAGATCGTGAAACAGGTGGAGACCACCACGGACAACGAGCAGCGCTTCCAGCTGGTGGAGCAGGCGCAGAAATATCTGATGGAGGAAATGGTGGTCATCCCGCTCTACACGACTTCCTATGTGAAGATCTACGATCAGAGCCTCAGCAACATCCACTTTATCGTTGACGGCATGTTCCTCAACGACATTCATTGAACCGCGAAGGAGAAATGATGAGAGTATTTATCAGCGCTGACATTGAAGGCATCGCCACCACAGCGCTTTGGGACCAGGCCTCCAAGACGGGCTGGGGCTATGATGCCGCCTGCCGTCAGATGACGGCGGAGGTGACCGCCGCCTGTGAGGGCGCCCGTGCCGCCGGCGCGGACCGCATCCGCGTCAAGGACGCGCACGGTTCCGGCACAAACCTGATCCCGGAGCTTTTGCCGCGCTATGTGGAGCTCACCCGCGCCAGCTGCGGCTCTCCCTGGAGCATGGTGTACGGCATTGACGAGGGCTTTGACGCGGCGATGTTCGTCGGCTATCACTGCGCGGCCGGCAGGAACGGCAATCCTCTGTCGCATACGGAGACAAAGGCCACCACCGCCGTGCGGATCAACGGGAAAAAGTGCTCGGAATTTCAGCTGTATTCCTGGGCGGCGGCGACTGCGGGCGTGCCCTCGGTCCTTTTGGCCGGGGACCAGATGCTGTGCGACGACAGCGCCTCTCTCCATCCCAGTCTGATCACGGTGCCGGTCAAACGCGGCTTTGGCGGGCTGACGACCTGCCTCCATCCCGAAGAGGCCTGCTGCCGCATCCGCGCCGGGGCGGAGAAGGCCCTGCGCCAGGACTTCCGCGGCAAACTGCCGCGGCTGCCGGATCATTTCGTGTTCGAGGTCAGCTATAAGGAACAGACTGCCGCGGTGCGGGCCTCCTCGTTCCCCGGCTTTGTGCTGACCGACGACAATACCGTGCGAATGGAGACCGATCGCTACTGGGATGTCCTGACGGCGGTTGTCTGGGTTCTGTAATTCCCGGAGGCCGCAGCGGAGGGACGGCCCTCTTCCCTTTACACAGCAGTGCACCGCGCCGATCGGGATGTTCGGCGCGGTGCACTGTGCTATATCGTCCTCCCGGTCACACGTTGCCGGGGAAGACGTTTTTGAGTTGCCGGCGGGCGACAGCGGCCAGATGCAGGACGCGCGCGACGGGGGTCGGCGGGCGGTCCTGCATGCGGTGGCGCGGGAAAAAGCGGGTGACATGCAGCGGCATCGCCGGATCGACCGACGCCACCCAGGCGGACAGGGCCTGCATCTCGTCGTCGCCGTCGTTCTCGCCGGGGACGATCAGGGTCGTCAGCTCGACATGGGCCGCGCCGGCGGCGGCGCGGATGAAATCGCGCACGCTGNCGAGGTCGCCGCCGAGCCTGCGGTACCAGTCCTCCGTGAAGCCCTTGAGATCGATGTTGAAGGCGTCGATGAACGGCAGCACCGCGGCNAGCGCCTCCGGCGAGGAGGTGCCGTTGGTGACGACGACGGTCCTGAGGCCGCGCGCGTGCGCCGCCCGGGCGGCGTCGCGCACAAACTCCCAACCGATCATCGGCTCGTTGTAGGTGAAGGCCAGGCCGATGTTGCCGCGCGGGCGCAGCTGCGCCGC
>JGI2065J20421_1001124_pt1 | contig 21110 bp, 16 predicted proteins | sample Biomet5_FD_20421 | JGI IMG/M metagenome (IMG submission 20421)
ACAGCAAGGATGGAGGGACGACCTGGGTGAACCGGGCTGAGAACAGCTTCTGGACGCAGCGAAGTACCGGCAGCACCTTCTCGTTCACGATCACATCGGACGCGCATGTGAACATCATGCTGGGGAATGGAACGAATTGGACGAACACGATGAACACGATCAAGGGGGAAGGTGGCGACTTTGAGATCGATCTGGGAGACACCGCAGCCATGGATAATGGCACCAGCAGTGTGACTCTCGGAGATACAGCTTCAGCGGAACAGAAGTACAAAGACACGCTGCCCTACTTCAACATCATCAGCGGATCGAGCCCGATCTTCCTGGTCGCGGGGAACCATGAGCAGCAGGAAGCCTGGCATTTGCAGGGAACCCTGGCGAACAGCCTGCCGATCATGGGCAAGAACGCAGAGAAGAAATACTTCTTGAACCCGGTACCGGATAGTTTCTATTCAGGCGATGCCACAACGCTGGCCGACCTGAGCGGCGATCACTTGAAACAAGATTACTACGCATGGACGTGGGGAGACGCGCTCTTTGTAGTGATCAGTCCTTATTGGACTTCAACCAGTAAGCCCTATACTACTTCCACGGGAGGTGGAGAAACAGATACCACAGGTACTGATAATCGCTGGGATTGGACGTTAGGGCAGACACAATTCAATTGGCTAAAATCCACTCTGCAAGGAAGTACGGCTAAATACAAGTTTGTCTTTGCACACCAAATGGTTGGCGGGAACAGCCTTACAAACCAGGTGAACTACGGACACGGAGGCGTTGATTCGGCAAACCTGGTGGAATGGGGTGGATACAATGTAGGCGGAAGTGTATATGGTTGGGATACTAACCGGCCTGGATGGGGAACACAGCCCATAGGCCAACTGCTCGAAGCCAATAATGTGACGGCCTTCTTCCACGGTCACGATCATACGTTTGCTTATGAGAAACTGAACAATGTCGTTTACCAGGCTGTTCCTTCTGCCAGCTTCACTGGTAACTTCAATATCTATACTGCAGGCGGAAACGACGGCAAGACCATTGCAGTCAGCCAGGATCCGGGCCATTTGCTGGTAACTGTTGGACCAGACAGCACGACAGTGAAGTACATAAAGTCAGGATCAAGTTCTGTGTCCTATACTTATTCAATGAATCCAGCAACGGTCAATAATGCGCCGACCAATATTGCATTATCGTCTGCCACAATTGCCGAGAATTCAGCTTCTGGATCAACCGTGGGCTCGCTCACGAGCACCGATCCCGATGCCGGGAACACCTTCACCTACTCTCTGGTAACTGGTACAGGAGACACTGATAACAGTTCCTTCTCGATCACCGGCAACACTTTACAGACCGCGGTGGCATTCGACTATGAAACAAAATCCAGCTACACGGTGCGAATTCGTACAACTGATCAGGGAAGCTTATATTATGAAAAGGCCTTCACAATATCAGTCACCGATGTCAATGAAGCGCCTACAAATATCACACTCTCATCTGCCACTGTTGCTGAGAATTCTGCTTCTGGAACGACCGTTGGTTCATTGACGACGGCCGATCCGGATACTGGGAACACCTTTACCTACTCGCTCGTAAGCGGAACAGGAGGTACAGATAATAGTTCATTCTCGATCACCGGTAACACTCTCAAGACAGCGGCGGTATTCGACTATGAGACGAAGTCAAGTTACTCTGTTCGAATTCGAGCTGCTGATCAGGGAACTTTGAATTACGAGAAAGCGTTCACAATTTCGGTGACCAACGTCAATGAAGCTCCGGTGGCAGTGGATGATACCGCAGGAACAAATGTGAATGCAGCACTGTCAATAACAGCTGCCACACTTAAAGCGAATGATACAGATGCAGATAATAGCAATGCTGAACTCAGTGTTACAGCAGTGAGCAATCCGACAAACGGCACGGTAAATTTGGTAAGCGGAACCATTACTTTCACTCCAACATTTGATTTTGTTGGAACCGCCGGGTTTGATTATACGGTGAGTGATGGCTCGTTGACCGATACCGGACATGTCACGGTTACCGTGTCTGATCTTACGTTCACTTTGGCTGTCACATTGAGCGGAACTGGGACCGGCGTTGTCACCAGCAGCGACACATTCATTAATTGTGGTTCCACATGCTCACGTGTATACAAGAACGCGCACACGGTGACCCTGACGGCAGCACCTACAACAGGTGGATACCATCGCTTCGCCGGATGGAGCGGCGGAGGATGTACCGGAACCGGTACCTGTGTTGTCAGTATGACGGCTGCCCGGTCAGTCACCGCGAATTTTGAAAAGGCAACCTTTGCCGATGTGCCGTTTGATCATCCAAGGTGGGCATACATACAGGCGCTCTATGAGAATGGTCTCACTGCCGGCTGCAGTACAGATCCGTTGATGTTCTGTCCTGATAAGACGATGACTCGAGGTGAATCCGCTGCATTCTTAATGCGAGGACTTAACGGCGAAGCTTATGTACCTCCAGCAGTAACCGGTATCTTCACTGGAGATGACTGGAGTGATGGCTCTGTATCCTGGGCTGAGAAATGGGCGGAAGCCTTGTATAACGCGAAGTTGACTTCCGGCTGTGGAACAGATCCATTATCCTTCTGTCCGGCCAAGACTACCACACGTATTGAAGGTGCTACCTTTGGTGAAGCGTTATATCATAATGGGGTCGGTTATACGGTTCCTCCGGCCACTGGTACAGTTTTCTTTGATATGACAGACACCGGATTCTGGGGCACCAAATATGCTGAATTGGCTTATGCAGATGGCTTGATCCCTGCCTGGAGCGTTGATCCCGGCTCGGGCAAACCCATATTCTCTCCAGATACTCTGCTGGATCGGTCCTGGGCGGCCTACATCATTGTGAAGGCCAAGGACCTAACCCTGCCTGAGTAACCCGGTATAACCGCAACACGATTTCGGGGAAGAATTTTAAAAATCTTCCCCGAATTTTATTACGCGGATCGTTCGAAAGTTGTCCTATAAAAAGCAAACGACATTATTGAGAATTTTATAGATAAATTTGCAATTATTCCTATATTAAATATACTAAGATTAATTTTCTTTGTAGAGAGTATTTGCTGATAAAAAAAATAATATAAATAAGATAAAGGAATATCCTCTTTGGTATTCATAGTATTGAATCAAATTCAAAATTTACTAGGATTAATTTGATTATATATGATGAATGATGATTTATAGTAATGACTTAAATTAATTCCATCACTTAACTATAAATGTCTTTCAGGAATTATTATTTTATATACTTATAAAAATGTCTTTTACACATCTTTAAAGTAACAAATGCTCGAGGGAGGAAACGATGATAGTTTACGCGAATTCAATTTGGCTTGATAAATTAACAACTTTAGCCGACGTGTTTTCTGCAATTACATTATGGTTTTCAAAAAAAACCAAGGAAAAAATTTTTCCTGATACATTTACAGAGCAGCCTTTGAGAATCTTTGGAGACGATTCAAAACTGGAAATTATTAAAACTGATCATTCTTATCCAATCATTTATTCATTACGCTATTCTCAGAGGGACAATGAAGTACCAGGTCGGCAATGGATAACAGAAATTGGTATCAGGAAACTTGATTTAGAATCTGAATTACAAATATCCTTCTTAGTGAAAACTAGTGAAATCAGTATAAACGTTCCACCACCTCAACATACAACAAGGCCTCTAGTAATTCTTGAATTGCTTAATAAATGTAGACCCTCAATTCGAACAATTGGCACTTGTGTTAGATGTCTATCAAATCAAAATGATATTGTAGACCTTTCATATGAAATTGACTTACCCGAAAGAACTTATCCAATTATTCTTGTGAGCCCATCACCTGAAGGAAGTTACTTAGTTGAACTGGATAAATTACTTTTTCAAACAATCGGGTTAGCAGAAATAATCCAAATTCCAATTGATGCAAATACATATTACATTTCTGATGTGCTAGGAAAAAATCGATCAGCATATAATGGCGCAATTAATATTCTCTTCCCAAGAATTTCTAGAAGGGGAAGTTCTTATGTTCCAACACGATTGTTTCTAGCTGATGATCTCCTTCAAATGACCAAAAACGGAAAAAACATCGAAAATGAATTTCTAACGGAAATTTGTTATCGTGTAAACCTTCCAAATTCATGGCAGCATATATCTCAAGATACAGTTAAAGAAGCAATTAGAACTGCAGAAATTAACCGAATTAGTAAAGATACTTTAGAAATAGATGAACTAAGAAGGTATTTAAGTTTGCTTCAAGAATCAACTAATCAAAAAGATAAAGAGAATAGTGAGCTAAGAACCGCCATTAATTCTCTTCGAAGTGAAAATGAATACTATACAAGTGAATTTGATAACGCAGATGAAGAAAGGAAAATACTTAAAAATAAGGTGGAAGCTCTATCTTTACAAATTGGAGACCTAATTGATAACAAACAAAAACTTGATGACGAGGATGGAAATATTAAACTCATTAAAGGTCTGTTAGGAAAATTGATAAATAAATCAATTACTCCAGCAGAAAGCCTCGAATTCATATCCAAATTATTTCCTGAACGAATAACGATACTCGAATCAGCTTATAAATCTGCTGAGGACTCAATTCATTTTGTTGATTGTGTGTCAGTTTTTGATTTATTATGGAAGTTGGTAACCGAGTATTGGTTTGTGCTGAATAGTGGTAAAGGGGATAATGAAGCTAGAATAATATTTGGAAATGCATATGCTGCAAAGGAATCTGAAACTGTAGAAAAAAAGAAAGAAGCTCATCGACGAAGAACTTTTATTTACAAGGATAAAGAAATATTTATGGCCAAACATTTAAAATGTGGAAATAAAAAAAGCATTGCTGAAACATTGCGAATTCATTTTGAATGGGTATTTGAAGAAAAAAGGATAGTGATTGGCTATTGTGGTCAGCATTTGGATTTTAACTAATATGAGAGAATAATCCTTGAGGATTATTCATTGAATAAAAAATTCATTGTTTTCTCTGATCATTATTTACAGAAGACTCTAGTTATGAAGAGTTATTATAAATGTATCTCATCAACAATTCTTCAAAAACCTTGCCGTTTTTTTTGTTGTTTTTAAGGAAAAATTTGCCAAGTGTAATCCAGTTAATTAATCAAAAAATACACAAATAATAGTTTGCTCTTTTCCACTTTCAATATCTAAATAGTAACATTTAAAATGGAGCAAAGAGGTTTCTATCCTTGATATAACCAAGATGAATTGCTTCTAAATACTGCAATGTAAAAACTGGTACTTGACAATGACCATTTTGTTCTATAAAATAAGTGTGTTAATAAAACTTTTATGAAAGGAGTACGCATTATGATTATGGTGACCCTTATTCGGGCATTCTGCCTTAACTCCATTGCCTATGTTGGCAGTGAACCTTATCGTAATGCGCCTACTCACAGGTAGAAACTTTCATTAGTTATCCTGGCCGCGGGCGTGTTACAACCCCCGCGGCCTTTTTATTTATAAAATTTGTCTCAATCTCAGGCTGCGGGAGGGTTCCCGGACCTGAGATTTTTTATTTTGAGTAAAGGAGGATGGAAATGGCATTGAAGGAAGGAATTTTGTATCGATAGGTCGTTTAGACCGGTTGGAAAGCTTTGGTTCAAGTAAGGAAAAGAGGGAGGCCGAAAATGCTAACGACATTAATGAAATTCGGCAGTTATCGTATCGACCGCTTCTTTAAGGCGGAAAAGTCGGGGAATGAGTTCGGATTCTACATCCGGCCTCGTATGCTTCCACTGGGCGGCTTCTATGCCGACGCGAAAAGCCAGTTGTATTACGGGCTGGCCTTGATCCTCTCGCGCGGAGAGTTGGGTAACCTGGCAGGGGTCTATATTGACATCGATGAATTGGCCAATCTGCAGCGGCCGGCATATCGGGCAATGAAACAGGATATGCTTGAAGGCCATTTTAACAAGGTCCTGATCGTGGAACGCGATGCTCTGCTGGGCGATGCAATTGCAGAAGCCGACCTTTACAATCTATGCAGTCAAATTACAGGGCTTGAACTGTTTCGATTTCAAGCGGGAGAACGTGAAGTTTTCCCAATGTTCGCTGAAATGATCTTTGAAATGCTCGGGTAGGTAAATATGGAATACGCGATTATTGTAGACGATGTAATGAAACAATTTGGCAAGCGGCACAACTCCTTTCTGGAACGTTGGCAACGACAAGCAAAACCAATGACCAACGAAGAAAAAGAACAGCACCAGGGAAGACGGATTATAGTGGCTGTGGACCATGTCTCTTTCAATGTGAAAGAAGGCGAGATCTTTGGCGTGCTTGGCCCGAACGGCGGCGGAAAATCTACCCTGATCCGGTTGATCTCGACCTTGATGATCCCGGACGAGGGGAAGATCACCGTGCTGGGGTTTGACGTGGTCAAACAGCCGATGAAGGTACAGCAATTGATCAACCGGGTATCCGTGGAAGCGTCTTTCTTTAAGAAACTCAGCCCGTTGGAAAACCTGATGTACGGGGCTCGCCTTTACGGCATGGATGGCCGATCCACACGGAAGAAGATCTTCGAGATCCTCGGGCGCCTGGGTTTGGAGAAGGCGACCATCACCAGCCCGATGGAAGAAATGTCGCGTGGAATGCAGCAAAAGGTTGCCATTGCGCGGGCACTGCTTTCCAAACCAAAGCTGCTGCTGCTCGATGAGCCGACCACGGGCCTTGACCCGCGGTCCAAGCGGGAGGTCCAGGCGGTGGTACGCGAGATGCGCGAAAAGGATAACACGACCATCCTGCTCACCACGCACGACATGGTTGAGGCGGAAGGACTGTGCGATCGTATCGCCATCATGTCCAGCGGGCGGGTGATCGCCCTGGATACTCCGGAAGGATTGAAAAAATTGATCCCCTGGAAGGACGGGCAGGAGCCCAGCCTGGAAGATGTATTCATTGAACTGACCGGCAAACCGTTGGTCAACAAAGACGAAGAAGAAGAGGATGAAAAAGAATGATCGAGACTTCACTGTACACCGCAAAAACCGTCGAACTAACTGAACTCGATCTTGAAAAGGATACACCGCTGCTGGCTGAATGGTGCCAGGACCCAATGATCTACCATCGGGTCCTGGACGGCCATTTTCGTGCTCCATCAACGGCTGCTGTTAAGAAGTCCATTGAAGAGGCCATGAAGAAGGTGGAAGACACAGAAACCTGGTATTTCTTCGCAGTGAGAGAGATCGAGAAACCAGAGGATATGGTCGGGTTTGTGCGCCTGATCAATCAATTTCCGATGCACCAGTATGCCGAGATCACCTTCGGATTTAGAGATGAAGAAACCGCGCAAAAATTTGGGTCGGAAACCCTGCAGCTCTTCCTGCATTATCTGTTTATGGAGGCTAACTTCTATAAATTGGAAATGGGAATTGCGGCCTGTGAAACAATTCTCGGCAGACTGCTCGAAGATGCCGGTTTTACCAGGGATGTGGTCGGGCGGGAGGCGATCTTCCTCAATGGCGAATATGTGGATGAATACCTGTACGGAATGACAAGGCCTGAATATCGGCAGAAGAACAGCGAGGTAAGACAATGAGCAGCAACCGATTTACTGGAAAATTGATCCGGCTATGCCCGGTGGATATTGAAAAGGACGCACCATTACAAGCCAAATGGAACCGCAACAGTGAGTTCATGAAGCTTTCAGATATTGGGCCTTCGACGCTTTACCCGGTAGGCGTTATCAAGGGCTTCATGGAACATTACATGAATGAAGGGCTAAATTTTATGATCGAGACCCTGGTAGATGGGAAGCGCATTGGTTCCATCGGGCTATGGGGCATCAACTGGGTTAACAGCAATGCCTGGGTAGGAATCGGTATCGGTGAACCGGAGTACTGGGGGAAGGGCTTCGGGACTGAGGCGATGCAGATGATCTTAAGGTGCGCTTTTGTGGACCTCAACCTGCACCGCGTACAGCTGGGCGTTTATGAATATAACAAACGCGCCATCCACTCCTACGAAAAGTGCGGCTTTAAGCTTGAAGGAGTGGAGCGGGAGTTCATCTGCAAAGACGACCGCCGCTGGGATTCTTATAATATGGGAATTCTCCGTTCTGAATGGCTGGCCATTCAGGAAATATGAGTGTTATTGCATTAAACGCAGGGCGATCGTGATCAAAGAAGTAAAAGAGGAAAAATGATCAATACACAGTTATTTAAAGGAAACAAAATTGAACTCACCGAGCTTGATCTTGATAAGGACAGCCCGATCATTGCAGAATGGACCAAAGACCCCTGCACATTTAAACGGATCATGGAAGGAAAATACCGTCTGGTTTCAACCGCGGCAGTAAAAAAGTCATTGACTGAAACATTGAAGAAATCGGATGAACGGAAAGACAGTTTCTACTTCGCAGTGCGGACCCTTGACGAACAAAAACTGGTTGGCTTTGCCAGGTTCCCGATCTTCGCGCCGATGCATCAGTTTGCCGGCTTGCGCCTGGATTTTGCCAACGATGCCGCGCTGAAGGATTATGGCATTGAAACCCTGGGGTTAATGGCCTATTATGGCTTTATGGAACTCAATCTCTTTCGGATCGGTACCCGGGTCTCTGCCTGTGAACTTGAAATGATGTCGCTTTATGAACAATTTGGCTTTTCAAAGGATATCATCCGGAGGGAAGCAAACTTCCATTATGGCAGCTATTTTGACGAGATCGTCTTTGGGATGAATCAGCCGTTATATAAAGACCTGTACACAGAGGTGAAACAATGAAAGAACTCCTATTTGAGGGAAAACTGGTGCGGCTGTGCCCGGTAAATTCCGAGGATGATGCGAAGCTCTACGCGAAGTGGAGCCGGGACAGTGAATATATGCGTCTGGCAGATATGGACCCGGTAAACTTATATGCTCTACCCCTGGTAAAGGACTTTCTTGACAAAGAGGAAGAAGATGGCTGCAATTTCATGATAGAAACCATAGCAGACAATAAACGCATAGGTTCGATAGGACTGGGCGGAATCGATTGGGCTGATAGCTGCGCCTGGGTCGGGATTGGAGTGGGTGAAAAGGAGGACTGGGGCAAAGGCTACGGCAGTGAAGCGATGCAGTTGATCTTGAAGTATGCCTTCACTGAACTCAATCTGCACCGGGTCCAACTCACGGTTTTCGACTACAACCCGAGAGCGATCCATTCTTATGAAAAATGCGGTTTCAGAGTAGAAGGGAAAGAGCCAGACGTTATGCTGCGTGAAGGCAAGCGTTGGGACGTGATCAACATGGGAATCCTACGCTCCGAATGGGAGCAATTACATTAATTTCGAGGTATCAAATGTCTATTGGAATTACACAACAATTTCGCGCGAGTTACGCGTTCTTTGAGAGAAATATCAACCTGGTCAAGCGTTACTGGTCCTGGGAACTGGTCTGGCTGGTCTATTCAATTGCTGACTGTCTATCAGTGAGCTTTATTGGTTTGGGTATGCAGCAGATCAGCGGCAGCGAGATCACCAATACCAGCTATATCGTGCTTTATCTGCTGATCGGAACTCTGGTATGGCGTTTTCTTTCGCAGATCTTTTACTGGATCACCGATCTGATCAATATCGAACGCTGGGAAGGGACGATCGAATATACCCTGATGGCGCCGGTCACCCGCATCATGCACATGCTGGGACAGACATTGTTCTCGGTCGTATACGGATTTGTCTTTACCGGTGTTGTGCTGATCATTACCGCCTTGATGTTCAAGGTCGATCTGAGCAACGCCAACCTGCTGGGAGGCTCTATTGTGCTGCTTTCGGGCAGTTTCAGCTTCGTCGGGATCGGTATCATGGCTTCTGTGCTGCCATTACTCTTCCCGGAACGGGGCAGCCAGATGACTCACGTATTCATTGCCATCCTGCTGCTGGTTTCGGGTGTCTATTACCCGGTCTCGGTGCTGCCAATGTTCCTGCAGAAGGTGGCAATCTTCAGCCCGGCTACCTATGTGCTCAACGGGGTAAGAAAAGCGCTTCTTGAAGGGGCCCCGACGCTCAGCCTCTGGCAGTATATCTGGCCGGCTTTACTCATGGGGGTAGTTCTTATCCCGCTTGGATTGGCGATCTTCAAACAGGCAGAGCTTTATGCCAAGAGGTCGGGCAAATTGCACCGTAACGGATAGAGATGAGTGATACAAATGAGGCAGCCAATCTCGGCTGCCTTTTTTGATATACTGGATATACAATTGCCTTATTACTAAATCAAAATGCAGATCAATTATGCGGTGGTAATTTGGAAATGGTTGGTTTTTTTAAGCTTTTGTCCAAATTTGTAAAAATAAAATTGGTAATTGAACCCTTATCCAAACCTTTAGTACAGAAAAAAAAGATGAAAAGGAACGTAAGAAAGAAAAATGTTATCCAAATTTGCAAAGTTCCTCAATAGAATAGTTCACCCCCTTTCTTCTAACGAGCGCAAGAAAATAATTGAGGAAATTTCCTTTGCGGCATCACCAGGATTTGATTTCTTTTTACTTGTAATTCTTTCTTGCAGCATTGCTACTCTGGGGTTGATCACTGATTCAGCAGCAGTGATTATTGGTGCTATGTTGCTTGCGCCTTTGATGTCACCAATCATTGGGCTTGGATTGGCTTCTATTATTGGTAATGACGAACTTCTTAAATCCTCCGTTAAAGCGCTATTGATCGGCGCGGGTTTGGCAATCGTTTTATCTTTCTTGATGACTTTACTTAATCGTTTTCTCCCTTTTGTTTCTTTACAAGAGTTACCAGGAGAAGTAACTGCGCGAATGCGCCCTACCCCAATTGACCTGTTAATTGCGCTTGCAGGAGGGTTGGCAGCATCCTATGCAATGACAAGACAAAATCTTTCTGCCACGCTTCCAGGGGTCGCAATTGCTACTGCATTAATGCCTCCTTTATGCACTATTGGAATTGGAGTTGCGCTAAAACGTTGGGATGTGGCAGGCGGAGCATCATTATTATTTCTTACGAACATGGTAACTATTGCATTCGCGTCCGCTTTTGTTTTCTTTATTCGCGGATTTTCAATTGAAGCTCGTCGAGTTGGTCAAAAATTTCCCCATAGCCTGACACTATCATTTATATTGGTAATTATTCTGTTAATTCCTCTGTCATTTTATGGCATAAAGTTTTTTAATGAGGCTACAGAAAACCGGTTGATTAATTCTGTAATCTCCACTGAAGTATCAAATATAAATAGTTCACAATTGGTAGATGTTCAAATTGTGCATACAGATAGTAAACTTGATATGGTAATTACAATCCGTACAGGTACCGCATTAAGCTATGAAGAAGTCGTTGCTTTACAAGAAAAAATTGTAACAGACTTGGGGAGGCCGGTTTCTCTAAAGGTAGAACAGGTGATTGCAGAAGAACTTGATCCACTGGTTCCTCCCACACTGACACCAACACCAACAGCAACCAGCACCAACACACCTGGTCCGAGTCCTACAAACACATTTACACAGACTCCAACGGAAACCCCAACTTCAACATATACTCCAACACCAGCAAATGCATATATTTCGATTGCAGAATTACCGCCTTTGCGTATATATCAATACCCTGGAGGTCCGGAAATAGGCTCCCTTAAACCAGGACAACAATTGATCATTCTTGGCCGTCGTCAAGAAATAGATAATATTATTTGGTACCAAATTGAAGATGAAGATGGAAGAATTGGTTGGGTCCCAGGAAGCTACTTACAAACGCAAACGCCTTCTCCATCTCCTTCGCCTACATCTACACCAACATCTATCTCTACTCTAGTACCTTAATAGAATAGAAAGTATTGGATGGCCCGTTTAATAGCATGAAGCTCTACTATACAGTACTAAGCGAAAATGAGATAAGTGAAAAATCTGTATTAATCAAACGCACAGAAGATAAGAAAAAATCGAAGGTCAGTCCTATTCAGTCACTCGCAGGTGATGTGACTATCTGAGAAAATTTATTTGGCAGTAACATTAATCAAGGGGATTGTTCTTCAATGAAACAATAGAAGTTGAAAAATCTGCAAATTCACAAAGAATGACAGATTACAATTTAGGATAGACACCTAACTTCTACATATTTCAATAATTTGGAAGTTAGTAATGAAATATATCATGATGGTGGTAATTTGGAGGTTGGGAATGTCAAAGGATATTAAAGCAGTAATATTTGATATGGGAGGCGTTTTCCTGCGTACAGACTCTCCTGAACCGCGGGAAGCGTTAGCCAAAAATTACGGGTTGACCCGAACACAATTGGAAGAACTGGTTTTTGAAACCGAAAGTGCCGCCCTGGCAACGGTCGGCAAGATCAGCCAGGAAGAGCACTGGGAGAATGTTTACACTTCTCTGAGCATACCCGGGGAAAAACGCCAATGGTTCCGCGACGAATTCTGGAGAGGTGATACGCTAGACGCTGAATTGATCGGTTTTTTGGGAACGCTTCGCCCCGAATTTAGAACGGGATTGCTAAGTAACGCCTGGTCTGGTACGCGCGAGATGTTGCTGGAAAAATATCATTGCCCGGAAGTGTTTGATGTCAAAGTGTTCTCTTATGAGGTCCACATGGCAAAACCCGATCCGATCATCTATCGGCATATTCTCTCGGTCATGCAGGTTGAACCTGAAGAGACAATATTCCTGGATGATAATAAAGGAAACATTGCCTCGGCCTGTGATATGGGCATTCACGGAATCCGCTTTTTGAATCATCAACAGGCCATAGAAGACATTCGAGCGTTCATCTAAATGGAAATGCAGCAGGAAGTTATTCAACCCAATAGGTCGGTATTTCGTGCAGCAGTGATCTCCGATACCCATATTCCTGACCGCGTGGATGGGCTTCACCCCTTATTGATCGATCAGATCAAAGCACTCCATGTGGATATGATCTTCCATTGTGGAGACATTTCGATTGGATCTGTGCTGCACGAACTAGAACAGGTCGCACCAGTACGGGCTGTCACCGGGAACCGGGATTTCTTGCTCACCAGTGAACTGCCGGTTTCGCGTGAATTGTTGATCTATAAAAAGAAGATTGTCATCACCCATGGGCATTTAAACCCCAAAGTGTACTGGACGGATAAATTTACCTATCTCAGGCACGGTTACGTTTTTGAACGATACTGCAAAAGGCTAGCGATGGTTTTCCCGGATGCGGATGCGATCCTCTATGGGCATACGCATCATCCCGAGAACGAGTGGAGAAATGGTAAACTTTTCTTCAATCCCGGGTCAGTCAGCCGGGGAGATATATACGATAAAAGCACGAATTATGGACTGCTAATTATCAATGAAGATGGTAGAATAGAGTCGAGCATAATTCCACTCACAGGGGCCATGATTCTAAATAAAAAGTGGATGATTGCAGGTTAAATAAATTATCATTTTCTTCCGATTACCCATAAATTTCTTGACCGCCCTAAATTGTCTTGATATAATTGAGGTTTGCTTATACTAGCAGTATTCTGCCAGTATCTTACCTTTGGTATTGCCAGGTTTGATATCTTTTAGGAGAAACCTATGGCTTCTGCTCTTCCAACAAAATCATATGCACGTATCCCTGTAATTTTTGACATGCCCAACCTGATCGAAGTCCAGTTGGATTCGTTTCGACGGATGAAATCAGAAGGGTTGGTGGAGCTCTTTCATGAGATCTCACCGATCGAATCTTATAACAAGGGAATGAAGCTTTACTTCCCTGGCCACAGCCCTGAGGCTCAGCAGTGGGGGCTGAAGTACTGGTTTGAAGAACCAAAACACAGTATCGACGAATGTATCGAGCGTGATCTCACTTATTCAAGCCCGTTGTACGTTTCTGTTTTACTGGCTGGCCCGGATATTCCGCAGCCGGTGAAATCTGATATTTTCCTTGGCGATTTCCCTGAGATGACTGACAAGGGTACTTTTATCATTAATGGTACCGAACGTGTCGTGGTCTCTCAGTTGATCCGTTCTCCAGGTGTCTATTTTGAAGCACCGGTTGACCGCGCTACCGGCCGGCGTTTGGCGATGGCCAAATTGATCCCGGACCGCGGCGCCTGGATGGAGTTCGAGACCCGCAGCAAAGACTTCATTATTCTCAAATTCAACCGCAAGCGCACAGTTCCGATTACCATTTTCCTGCGCGCACTGGCTGCAGTCGATGATGGCCTGGCCGGGGAAAGCCCGTTGAAAGTTGGGTCTGATGAAGAATTGATCGCCTTGTTCAATGATGTCGATAACAATGTGGATCGACAATTTATTGCCAAGACAATCAGCCAGGAACCTGTCTGGGACCTCTCCGGTGGGCAAACCATCGCTGAAGCCGCATTGATCGAGTTCTTCCGCCGCATGCGCCCGGGCGATCCTGCCAACCTTGAGAATGCCAAGCAATTCCTCGAAGAGCAGATCTTCGATATGCGCCATTATGACCTGGAACGGGTCGGCCGCTATAAATTAAATCAGAAACTTGACCTGATGGACCGTATTCCGGTCTCTCACCGCAGTGTTACCAAGTGGGATGTTGTCTATCTTGTTCGCCGTATGATCATGATCAATAACGAGCAGGAAGACAAGGACGATATCGACCACCTGGGAAACCGCCGTGTGAAAACCGTTGGCGAATTGATCCAGAATAAACTGCGAATCGGTATGCGCCGTATGGAACGTGTCATCAAAGAGCGTATGTCCATCCGCGATCAGGACCAGGTTTCTCCAGTCAGTTTGATCAATATTCGACCGGTTGTCGCCGCGCTCCGTGAGTTCTACGGCTCCAGCCAGTTGTCACAGTTCATGGACCAGACCAACCCGCTGGCAGAGCTGCGCCACAAACGTACCCTGTCTGCACTGGGCCCTGGCGGTCTGCGCCGTGAGCGTGCCGGTTTCGATGTCCGGGATGTGCATAACTCTCACTACGGCCGCATCTGCCCGATCGAGACACCAGAAGGCCCGAACATCGGTTTGATCGGTCGTCTGGCATCTTACGCGCGTGTCAATGAGTATGGATTCATTGAAACCCCATACCGCCGTGTCTTAAAAGTAATGAGCAGCGAAGATCCGCGCTTGCTGAATCGCCGCCTGCGCGAAACCATCACCGATGAAAAATCCGGTGAAGTGATTGGCAAAGAAGGCGACCGCGTGGATGCAGCATTGCTGGAAAAGATCAAAAAACTGAAGAAACCCAATGTCTTTATCTATCCATTTGTGTCTGAAGAGGTTGAATATCTCTCCGCTGACGCAGAGGATAAGTGGGTCATTGCTCAGGCAAACACTCCATTGAATATCAATTTCGAGTTTTCGGCTGATCAGATCTCCTGCCGATTCAAAGGCGATTTCATTACCTCCGGTTCAGACGGCGTCAACTTTATGGATGTCGCTCCGCATCAAGTTGTGGGTATCAGCGCTGCTTTGATCCCATTCCTTGAGCACGATGATGCGAACCGTGCCTTGATGGGCTCCAACATGCAGGCGCAAGCTGTTCCTCTGGTCAACCCTGATATTCCGTTGATCTCCACTGGTATGGAAAGATACGCTGCCATTGACTCAGGCCAGGTACTGGTTGCTGATGATGAAGGTGAAGTGGTTTCCGTAACCGGTCATGAGATCCATGTAAAGAATAAAGAAGGTAAAGTAAGAATCTACGAGCTGCGCAAATATCAGCGCTCCAACCAGAGTACTTGTATCGATCAGCGTCCGGCTGTCATAAAAGGACAACGCATCCACAAGGGTGATATCCTGGCCGATTCTTCTTCAACCGTCGGTGGCAACCTGGCCCTGGGCCAGAACGTGGTCATCGCCTTTGTTTCATGGGAAGGCGGCAACTTTGAGGATGCTGTTCTGATCTCAGAGAAAATGGTACAGGATGATAAATTCACCTCTGTCCATATCGAAAAATATGAAGTTGAAGCTCGCGATACCAAACTTGGCCCTGAAGAGATCACCCGGGATATCCCGAACGTGGGTGAAGATGCGATCAAAGACCTGGATGAACAGGGCATTGTCCGTATCGGCGCCGAAGTCGGCCCGAATGATATCCTCGTTGGTAAGATCACTCCGAAAGGCGAAAAAGAGCTTACCCCTGAAGAACGTCTGCTGCGTGCCATATTTGGTGAAAAGTCCCGCGATGTAAAAGACACCTCTCTGCGTATGCCTCACGGCGAACGCGGCAAAGTTGTGGATGTCAAAGTTTTCACCCGCGAAGATAACGTAGACCTCTCCGCCGGTGTCGACATGATGGTCCGCGTTTCGGTGGCTCAGCGCCGTAAATTGACCGCCGGTGATAAGATGGCCGGACGTCATGGAAACAAGGGTGTTGTCTCCCGTGTTGTTCCTGTATCGGATATGCCGTTCCTTGAAGATGGTACCCCGGTTGATATCATCCTGAACCCGTTAGGTGTTCCTGGTCGTATGAACATTGGTCAGGTTCTGGAAGTTCACCTGGGTTGGGCTGCCAAAGAGCTTGGATTTGAAGGGATCACCCCTGTTTTCGATGGTGCCAATGAGTACGAGATCGAAGCTGAATTGGCCCGCGCATGGCTGATCGATTTTGCCTGGAAAGAATCCGGTGAGAAGTCATGGGAATGGCTCAATGGTCAGGAATATGATCCTGAGACCATCAAAGATGATGATGAAGTACGTTTGCTCTACCTGGAGCAGGTACTTAGCGACAAATACGATATTTCACGCATGGCGACCGATTATGGTTATGCACGCCGTGCCAACCTGGAATACTGGTTGGGTGAGCGCGGTTATGATCCGGACAGCCTGTTGAGCTTTGACAACCTCAAACCGGGTACTCCCGAGTTCACTGAAAATGACCAGAAAGCCATTGATGTCTGCTTGAGAGTCTGGCTTGAATCTGAAGGTGTGGATGTGGCCAAAGTGGCAGATACCGACCTGATGTCTGCTGCCGAGAAGTACACTTATGATACCGGCCAGCCGATCCCGACCCTGGGCAAGAAGATCCTGCGCGACGGTACAACCGGCGAACCATTCGATCAGGCCGTTACTGTGGGTGTGATGACCTTCTTGAAACTTCACCACCTGGTTGAAGACAAGGTTCACGCGCGTTCTACCGGCCCATACAGCCTGGTTACCCAGCAGCCGCTGGGTGGTAAGGCCCAATTCGGTGGGCAGCGCTTTGGAGAAATGGAAGTTTGGGCGCTGGAAGCTTACGGTGCCGCTTACACTCTTCAGGAAATGCTGACTGTGAAATCCGATGATGTTCAGGGCCGTGTCAGCACTTACGAAGCCATTGTCAAAGGCCAGCCGATCGAAGACCCAAGTCTGCCGGCTTCCTTCCGCGTGCTTGTGAAAGAGTTGCAATCACTGGGTCTGGCAGTTGAAGCGGTCATGGACAACAAAGAAATCGTCCGCTTTGGCAAAGATGAAGAAAAAGTACGACCTCCAAAGATGGAAACCGGTCTGTTAGGACTGGGAGAGGAATTGGAAGGTCTACTGTAGTCGAAGAAAAATTACGGCGAAACAATACCGACAATCATATAGGGGAGCGGTTGGTTCTTGACTGACCATACTCTACATGATATAATCATGCGCCGTTGTAAATTCGCTAGTGATGCTTGTGCTTTGGAGTAAATCCGGCGTGGCCATCATTGCAGTCGATGGCCTCGCCCTATTAAGCGAGAAAATGTAATAAGAAGGCAATAATTTTACGGAGGCTAAAAGACGTGCCAACAATTAATCAACTGATCCGAAAAGGACGCGAGACCAAAAAGGTCAAAAGCAAAGCCCCGGCTTTGCAGTATACGCTGAACTCAATGCAACAGCGTCGTACACGCCAGGATAAAGGTGCTCCTCAGAAACGTGGTGTTTGCACAGTTGTGCGTACCATGACCCCGAAGAAACCGAATTCCGCGTTGCGTAAAATCGCCCGTGTTCGTCTTTCCAATGGCTTGGAAGTAACAGCATACATTCCAGGCGAAGGTCACCAGTTACAGGAGCACTCTGTTGTTCTTGTCCGCGGCGGCCGTGTGAAAGATCTGCCTGGTGTACGTTACCATATTGTGCGTGGTACATTAGATACCACCGGTGTTGCTAAACGGTCGCAAGGCCGTTCGAAGTACGGCTCTAAAAAGCCGAAAGCTTCGTAATAATTTTATTTGGCCGGAGACGTGTGAATGCGACGGACTAAACCAGAACCAAAACCAATTATTCCGGATGTACGCTACAACAGCGTGCCTGTGACTTTGTTCATTAACCGGATCATGAAACGCGGCAAGAAAAGTGTTGCCACGACCATCGTTTATAACGCTTTAGATATGATCAAAGACAAAACCAGCAAGAATCCCATCGAAGTGATGGAATCTGCCTTGAAGAATGTCGGCCCGATCATGGAAGTTCGCCCACGCCGTGTGGGTGGTGCCACTTACCAGGTGCCTATGGAAGTTCCTGCTAGCCGCCGTTTGACCCTGGCCATGCGCTGGATCATTGATGCATCTACTGCACGCACCGGAACCTCATACGCAGAGAAATTATCTGCTGAGCTCGTGGATGCTGCAAATAATCAAGGTGCTGCTGTGCGTAAGCGTGAGGAAACTCACAAGATGGCTGAAGCCAACCGTGCTTTCTCCCATTTCAGAGTTTAATTATTTAATAGAGTTATAGAGAGTTAGGTAAGTAATGTCACGTAATTTTCCGCTTGAGAAGTGCCGTAATATTGGAATTATCGCTCACATTGACGCCGGTAAAACGACGACAACTGAACGGATTCTGTTCTATTCCGGCCGCACGTATCGTATTGGGTCGGTAGATGACGGCACCACGGTCACAGACTGGATGGTTCAGGAACGCGAACGAGGTATCACAATCGTTTCCGCGGCTGTGACAGCCGGGTGGAAGGGCTATCAGATCAACGTTATTGACACACCAGGGCACATCGACTTTACCGCCGAAGTGCAGCGTTCATTGCGTGTTTTGGATGGTGGTGTGGTGGTTTTCGATGCCGTTCAGGGTGTTGAGCCTCAGAGCGAAACCGTTTGGCGGCAGGCCGATCGATATGCTGTCCCGCGTATCTGTTTTGTCAACAAAATGGATCGGACAGGAGCCTCCTTCGAGTATACGATCGGGACCATCAAAGCCAGACTGGGTGCTAATCCTATCCCCATGCAACTGCCAATTGGCAGCGAGTCAAGCTTCAAAGGAATGATTGACTTGATGAGCATGACTGCTGTTCTTTTTGAAGACCAGCTGGGAAAAGAACCTATTGTCACTGAAATTCCAGAAGATCTGAAAGCGAAAGCTGAAGAGATGCGCAGCCAAATGGTCGAAAAGATCGCTGAACTTGACGACGATTTGACTGTTAAGTATCTTGAAGGTGAAGAGATCACCGTTGATGAGATGAAAGTTGCATTGCGAAAAGCAACCATCGATAACAAAGCCACTCCTGTATTCTGCGGTTCTTCCTTAAAGAATAAAGGTGTTCAGCTTGTTCTGGACGGTGTGATCGATTACTTACCTTCTCCTCTTGATATTCCCGCAGTAAAAGCAACTTCCCTGAAATCTAATGATGTAATTGAATTTACGACTGATGATAACCAGCCTTTGACTGCTCTTGTCTTCAAGATCGTAAGCGATCCCTATGTTGGTAAACTGGCTTATTTCCGTGTCTATTCCGGCAAGGTTTCTACTGGCGCCACCGTTCTTAACTCCAATAAAGGGAAGAAAGAGCGTATTGGCCGCTTGCTGAGAATGTACGCGGACCGCCGCGAAGATATCGATGAGGTATTGGCAGGTGATATCGGTGCTGTTCTTGGTTTAAAAGACAGCTTCACCGGTGATACTCTTTGCGATACTGATACTCCTGTTGCACTGGAAGCGATTACCTTCCCTGAACCGGTTATTTCAATTGCCGTTGAGCCGAAATCAACCGTAGACCAGGAAAAGATGGGCAACGCTTTACAGCGCCTGGCTGAAGAAGATCCAACTTTCCGTGTACGTACCGATGAGAGCACCGGCCAGACCATTATTTCTGGTATGGGCGAGCTTCACCTGGATGTGCTCGTAGATCGTATGAAACGCGAGTTCAAGGTCCAGGCAAACATTGGTAACCCGCGAGTATCCTACCGCGAAACCATTACAAAACCTGTTGTTGGTTATTCATACAAATACGCCAAGCAGTCCGGCGGTCATGGCCAATACGGTCATGTGGTCTTCGACCTAGAGCCATTAGGACGAGGCGAAGGCATTGTATTTGAAAACAAGATCTTCGGTGGGTCCATCCCCAAGGAATACATCCCGGCTGTTGAGAAGGGTGTAAAAGAAGCTGTTGAATCTGGTGCTCTGGCTGGTTACCCGGTCACTGACCTGAAGATTCGACTGGTGGATGGTTCTTACCATGAAGTCGACTCAAGCGAAATGGCCTTTAAAATGGCCGCTATCCTGGGTTTCCGTGAAGCCATGCAAAAGGGCAGCAGCGTTTTACTTGAACCGATCATGAAAGTTGAAGTAACCATTCCTGAAGAGTACATGGGTGAAGTGTTAGGTCAGGTGACCTCACGACGTGGTGAAGTTCTCGGTATGGATATGCATCCGGGTAACGTTCAAGCCGTTCGTTCCATGATCCCAATGGCAGAAATGTTTGGTTATGCCACAGAATTACGCTCCGGCACACAGGGACGTGGTGTTTTCACAATGGAATTCGACCACTATGCACCTGTTCCGGAATCTGTGAAAGAAAAAGTTCTTAATAAATAAGTGATTATTTAAGGAGCGCTGGTATTATGGCCAAGCAGAAATACGATAGAAAGAAACCGCATGTAAATGTGGGCACGATGGGTCATATTGACCATGGAAAGACAACATTGACCGCCGCCATCACCAAGTACTGCGGCTTTTTGGGCAACGCAGAATATCGCGCTTACGATCAGATCGATAATGCCCCGGAAGAGAAAGCCCGTGGTATTACCATCAACATCGCCCACGTTGAATACGAGACCGAGAACCGCCACTACGCCCACGTCGATATGCCGGGTCACCGCGATTACATCAAGAACATGATCACCGGTGCCGCCCAGGTCGATGGCGCAATTTTGGTTGTGGCCGCCCCTGATGGCGCCATGCCCCAGACCATCGAGCACGTGCTGTTAGCCCGCCAGGTGGAAGTTCCGAG
>JGI2065J20421_1001139_pt1 | contig 20868 bp, 18 predicted proteins | sample Biomet5_FD_20421 | JGI IMG/M metagenome (IMG submission 20421)
TGACACCATGACCACCATCGACATCTACGATCAGAATAATCACTGGTATGCGTCCGAAACTGCCCAGATCACACTTCAGTACGCGTACGGCGACGGCGCTTCGCGAAGCTGCTGGCTCATGAAGAATACGGTTTCGCGTCTTCTTCTTTCCATGCCTGTTTCAGCATCCGTATCCCTCAATATGGATGGCCTTGATACGATCATCGACAAAATCGGCGGAGTCACCATCACCATGCCGGAAGATTACACGTATATCGATCCTTCCTACGTTTCCGGTGCATCGATCACCCTCGGCGGAAAAGAGGCCGAAGCTTTCGTCCGTTACCGCGATACATCCGTATCCGGAAGCAGCCTTCCGCGCCTCGAACGCCAGTCTGTCTTCGTAAAAGCCTTCCTGGCACAGCTAAAAAAAGACAATTACAGCACCAGCCAGCTCAATCAGATGATCGACCTGACCGGAAATTACATGTATACCGACATGGATGCCGAAAGTCTAAAATCTCTTTTTTCTTATACGATAGCCGGCGATGTGATTACGCTTCCCGGCGAAATGACACAGGGTGAGACGTATGATGAGTATCACGTCAGTAAGGACGCTCTGCAGTCTGAAATTATTCAGCTTTTCTATAAGGAAGATGAATAGCAGCCGTTAATTTCACGTCATAGCAAACATATTCGTCGCTGTACTAGATGGTCGAACTTAAGGATTATAAAAGCAAGGTTTTTAAGAACACCTTTAAGCTGAGCAAAAGAAAAACGGTCAGATGTGAGAAAGCCTCATATCTGACCGTTTTTCTGAATAATTGTCATGGATTGTCTCTCGTGTAGTTTCAGAGCAGCCTCCCTGGTCAATTGCTACATCAACAAAAACAGATCCTTATTTCATCTCTTTGAGATGTTTTCTCTTAAAAATCTTAGGAGCTGATTTCCCTGGCTCCGCCGCATTCGGAAAGAAGCGTATACTCAGCACCAGGAAAAAATTTCCGATGTTCATTCTTTAGATGTTACAGGGTTTGCCGAATTTCCGCTAAGCACACTGGATTCGTCAAATCGTATCTTTCAACCGGATGCCGTCATCCGGAAAGGCTGTATGACAATTGAAATTTCAAACAGCATATCCGAAAGTCTTCTTTCACGAATTCTTTCAGAGGTGGCACATGCTGAATGATGCTGCCGGTATCCGGCGGGTAGTGATCGCCTGCGGATTCGTCGACCTTCGAAAGGGAATTGACGGACTGGCCCAGATCATCGGTACGCGCTATAAACGGAATCCTTTTGAAAAAGGCTCTCTGTTTCTATTCTGTGGGCGGCGTACAGACAGGATTAAAGGACTGCTTTGGACAGGCAAGGGTTTTCTGCTCCTGTATTTTCGGCTGGAGGACGGCACTCTTTCCTGGCCGCGAAGCCCGGAAGAAGCCGCTGACATCACGGAGGCGCAGTTCCATCTCCTCATGCTGGGACTAAATCCGCTTAAACCAAAGGTTCGTGAAGTCATTTCCAGAAAAGTTCTTTAAAAAAGCATTGTGCAAAACGGAGAAATTTACTCACTCTTATTTCAGAATAAAAGTGGACTTGACAGATATGCTGCAGATGCTGTAATACGGCTTCTTTTAGCCGCATCTGTTATATTCGGACAGTCTTTGAACTTTGAAAATTCAATATTTCCTCATTCGCAAACTGACGTCTGAGCCCATTGGAAGATGAAAAAAATGACGGAATATCGCGGTTTCCAGATTCGCAATCCTGCTGTTTCTACGATATAATAAATATAGAAAGCACGGAAGGAAAGCAGGTATCATAACCATGAAATATACTACAGAACAGCTAAAGAATTACAGCCAGCAGGAACTGATTGCCTTGGTCCTTTCCATGCAGGAACAGCTCGATCGAATGAATGAGAACATAGAGCAGCTGATTGAGCAGATCCGTATTGCAAACCAGAACCGTTATGGGCGCAGCACAGAAAAACTTGACGCTATGGCGGGCCAGCTATCTTTTTTCAATGAAGCAGAAGCTCTCTCTGAAGAGGCACCGGAAGAACCGAATGCGGAAGAGATTCTTCCTTCAAGACAGAAAAAGCAGAAAGGCCGCCGGGATGCGGATCTCAAGGATATCCCTGAAGAAGTTATTCCGACACATAAAGTATCGGAAGATATGCTTGTACAAAAATTCGGCGTCGGGAATTACCGGAAAATGCCGGATGAGAAATATAAGAGGCTGCGCTATACACCGGCTTCCTGGACCGTTGAGCTGCATACGGTTGAGGTATATGTCGGGACAGGAGGCCTTCACCAGGATGAGTTTCTCCGTGGAGACAGGCCAAAGGATCTAATGAGAGGAAGTATCGTAACACCATCGCTGGAGGCAGCGATCCTGACGGCAAAGTATGTAAATTCAGCACCGCTGTACCGGATAGAGCAGGAGTTCCAACGAAACGGGATACGGATTTCACGTCAGACGATGGCAAACTGGACGATCGGCTGTGCAGAAAGGTATTTTGCGCCGCTGTACAGCAGACTCCGTGAAGAACTCCTGAAATATCACGTAAACCAGGCAGATGAAACACCTGTAAATGTAATAAATGACGGACGTCCGGCTGGAAGCGTAAGTTACATGTGGGTGCATCGCTCCGGAGAGTTTTACAAAGAACGCCCTGTCGTTTTGTATGAATACCAGAAAACACGTCACCACGATCACCCAAAAGAATTCTACAAGGATTTCCACGGCGTTCTGGTGACAGACGGACTTCAGCAATATCACCTGATTGAGAAAGAACTGAATGGGCTGACATCTGCAAACTGTATGGCTCACTGCCGCCGCTTTTTTGCCGATGCCGTCAAGGCAATCGGGAAGACGGACACGGATGCTGTCAGACAATCGGTCGCCTGTGAGGCACTTGAAAAGATTGCAGCGATTTATAAGCAGGAAGGAGCACTGAAAGATCTCACACCGGAAGAAAGACTCAGAGGAAGGCAGAAATCAGTAAAGCCACTCGTTGAGGAGTATTTCGCATGGGCAAAAGAACGGCTTACGGATACTTTGCCGAAAGGGAAAACCGGAGACGGCTCGCAATACAGCATAAATCATGAAAAATACCTCAAGGTTTTTCTGGAAGATGGTGAGGTTCCCATAGATAACTCAGCATCGGAACGTTCCATCCGCACATTTTGTATTGGCAAAAAGAACTGGGTTCTGATTGATTCGATACGAGGCGCACAGGCAAGCGCGGTGATTTACAGCATTTCCGAAACTGCGAAACTCAACAACCTGAACCCTTATTATTATTTCGATTATCTTCTTACAGAACTTCCGAAGCGGATGGATGAAGGGGGAAAAATAGAACCATTAAAACTTGATTCGCTTCTGCCATGGGCAAAAGAACTACCAATCAGATGCAAGAAAATACGCCGCTAAAACAGCGGCGTTTATTTTGTTATGGCGCGTGATTTGACGTTTACGACCATGCGCATTACAGTTGAGTCTCATTTTATCTGATCAGAAAAGCAGACGAGAACTTAAGCCTTATCTGGTGCCAGCGTTATATTGATGATGCGAAAACTGCGATGGAAAACTATAATCCGGTTCAGAACTCCTATGCCACCCTGTGGAGCGAGTACAAAGAACTCAAACCGTCATTAATGGTCGTAAACGTCATGCGCCAAATCCTGGACTACTACATCATCCAGTTATATGTGGTTACACTTACAACTCCTTGCGGCAGATGCTGCTCGTGAAGCACAAAGATAAAATCATTACAGGCGCTCTGCCGGATGGAACTCCCGACTACGCCGAATACAACATCATTTACTCAATGCTGCTGTTCATGGACACCGCTCACTCTGTCGACGACGACACTACCCTCACCACTGGTATCGAGGACCGCGTTGAACAGTATAAGGCATCGTTCAAACGGGTATTTGAAGTAATGGATCAGGAACAGCACTACAATATGATGATGCAGGCCGTAGAGGTAAAGAATCTGGTCAAATAATATAATCGTTACAATCTAATCATAAAGCGCAAAAAATGACCCCGGAGGGCACGGAACACGTTGACTGTAGCGCCGTTTCGAACTCAACTCTCCGAGATCTTTTTATGTTTCTCTCTCCAGCGGGCTATCCGGTCTGCGCCGACTGACCGTTCATCCAGATTGTATACTGTTTTTGAGTATGGAAGATATGATTGTACCGACGCTCTGGAGAGCTTCATGATCTCCATTATCTCCGGAACCGTCTTCCCCACGCTGTTCAACTTCTGGACCTGACGTGATTGCGCTATAGAGTACATCCCTGCCGTGATCATCATCTTCCGTACTTTCAGAATTGTTATATTGAAATGCTCTGCCGTTGCTCTCAGGGATACACGACCATAATTATCGTCATATCTGTCATCATTGGGGTCTTTATAAAAGTCGGCTACTGCCGAATCATCTCCTGCATTGTGGCCTTTGGATTAAAATTTGTTTTAACTTATGCCTTGGCATATAATTTACCTCGTTATATAACGTTACTATATAATTATAACGTTACTATCTAAACAGTGAAGGAAAAGTTTGGGCCGCATCACTGCGGCCCTTGCGAAATCAATATTTTCTCCAAACCATGCGGTCAACAATTCCTGTATAGGACTGGATTATCTTTATCACCTTGGTTGAAACATTCGTATCAATATAATCCGGTACAGGAATACCATAATCTCCATTTTCATTCAATGATACCGCTGTATCTACAGCCTGAAGTAGATGATCTGTATCAATCCCGGCTATTAGAAAGCAACCTTTATCTAGAGCTTCCGGTCGCTCGGTTGACGTACGAATGCAGACTGCCGGAAATGGACGGCCGATTGATGTAAAATATGAACTCTCCTCCGGTAATGTACCAGAATCGGAAACCACTACATATGCATTCATCTGCAAATGATTGTAGTCCTGGAAACCAAGCGGCTCATGTTGAATAACACGAGGATCAAGTTTGAATCCGGACTGTTCCAGACGCTTTTTGCTTCTCGGATGGCAGGAGTACAGAATTGGCATATCATACTTTTCTGCCATCTTGTTAATTGCAGTAAAGAGTGATAGAAAGTTCTTCTCAGTATCAATATTCTCTTCTCTATGTGCGCTTAAAAGTATATACTTCTTCGCTTTCAGACCAAGGCGTGAAAGAACATCTGAAGCATCAATATTAGCCTGATTTGCACTTAACACCTCAGCCATTGGAGACCCGGTCACATAGACACGTTCTTTGGGCAAACCGCACTCCGCCAGATAGCGGCGCGCATGTTCTGAGTAAGCCATGTTGACATCGCTTATGATATCGACAATCCTGCGGTTCGTCTCTTCTGGAAGACATTCATCCTTGCATCTGTTTCCCGCTTCCATATGAAAAACCGGAATATGAAGACGCTTCGCAGAAATGACGGACAGACACGAATTGGTGTCTCCGAGAATCAGCAGAGCATCTGGTTTAATCGCTGTCATCAGCTTGTAGCTACAGTTGATAATATTGCCGACCGTGGATCCCAGGTCATCGCCGACCGCATTCATATAGACTTCCGGATAATCCAGATTAAGGTCGTCAAAAAAGACGCCGTTCAGATTGTAATCATAATTCTGACCGGTATGCGCAAGAATCACATCAAAATATTTCCTGCACTTATCTATTACTGCTGCCAGACGGATAATCTCCGGCCGTGTTCCGACAATGATCAAAAGTTTCAGCTTATCATTGTTCTTCCAGTGAATATCCGCATATTCCAGTTTAATCAAATTTTCCATTGTTTACAGCCTCTTCTTTTACTCAGACTTCTTTTCTGAACGTGTCCGGATGATCCGGATCGAACCTAAATTCCCGGTTAACATAACGAGAATCGGCTAACCGGTACAGCAACGTCCATATTGTTTATTTCAGGGCGTTACCCACGCTTGTACGGACTTTTCCCCACGCCGTCACGGAGGAAACCCACACTTGGTACGGAGGCGTCCCCGCACCAGGTGTGTAGATTAAGTTAATGAGTATCAGTTTTGCTCAGGAGGGTACAGGATCCCGTTCTCATCCAATAGGGGTGCGGACGTTTTCTTGGACCGATTATGTAATGAATCCAATACTGCGTCTATACGCCAACGGGCTCAGGCCGCCGAAGGAGATCTTGATACGCTTTTCGTTGTACCATTTAAGATAGTCATCAAGCATGTCCATAAACGATCCCAAGCTCACGCCCATCCACGAGCGACCATAGAACATCTCATCCCTTATCCGTCCAGAGAAGCCTTCACAGGCGGAATTGTCCGGCGAACAGCCTTTCCTGGACATTGACCGTATAAGTTTGGCCTTGTTCATCCGTTCAATCCAACCTGGCCAACGATAGTGACCGCCTCTGTCGGAATGTATGATGGAATTTTCTCCATTTTTGAGCAGGGATATAGCCTTGTCGAGTATGGTGTTGGAAAGTGCCGCGTTAGGTCTGGTGCCAATCGTCCAGCTGACGATGTACCTATCATAACAGTCAATTATGGGAGAGAGATACTTTCCCCACGGGCAGCGCAAACTCGGTCAGGTCTGTCAGCCACTTCTTGTTGGGCAACTCTGCGTGAAAATCTCTGTTAACAATGTTCTCTGCTGCCGGGCTGATCTCACCCATATAGGAACTGTAATGTCGCCGTTTGGCACAGCGTGCCCAGAGCTGCTCTTCGCGCATAATCCGGCGGACAACTTGCTCTGAAACAGCATTTCCGCTCTCATGTAGTCTGATTAGTATTCTGCGATAACCATAGCTCTGAAAACTCTCTTCGAAGATGTTCCGGATAACCGGCCGAAGATCTTTATACTTGTCTAACCGGTTATTCGCTTTTTTCTGATAGAAATAGCTGCTTTTCGCCATGTTCATCAGTTTTAACAGATCACAAAGCCGATATTCGCCGGTCATGGCACCAATCACATCGACCTTTTCAGTCCACGTCAGAGTTTCCAGATTGATGCCGTTTCCTTTTTTTTTAATTTCAGCCGCCTTTTAGAGGACGTCTCGCTCCATCTTCAGGCGATGGATTTCTGCCTGCATCGACTTTACTTCGGCCTGGAGTGCTTCGTTATCGTTAGACGTTTTCTCGGCAGGAAGCAATGCGTCAGGCTTTTTCATATTCATCGGCACCTTTCCGAGCAACTGCTTTTTCCAATTGAAAACGGTAGCTTTACTAACGCCATATTGCGCCACAATTTTGCAATCCGGTGTCCCTGCTAACCATTCTTCAACGGCAGCCAGTTTCTGCTCCTGCGTACATCGTAACAGTGTTGAACCATGTTTGCAAGGGTAATCAAGAGCCTCATTGATGTCCGGATGCGCAGCCCGAACCCACTGACTCAAAAGTATTTCGCTCTGGATAACCAAGAGCGCGGCAGGCTGTAGTCAAACTACCGCCATGTTCATCATGATATCTAACGGCTGAATCGAATTGTGCCTGGCTATAACGCGCTTTTCTGTTAACGCGGCAATGGAACGCACCGGTTTGCAGATACTCTCTATACCATTGCAGCAACATATTCGGAGATGAGTAACCAAACGTGTTGAATATAAGCATTTTGTTGAAGTCAGACTCAATATAGAGCTGCACAGCCTTCATTCGATCTTCGTAGGAATACATGCGGACATCCTCCTGTTACTGTTTTTGGTCTAGGTTTTGTCCGCATCCCCTTTATACAGAAAAAATATCTTTATCATTTAAACATCAATCTCTCATATAGAGGTCACGCGTATAAACCTTCTCCTTGACATCATCCAAACTCTGATCATAACGGTTTGCAATTATCACCTGCGATTTTTCTTTGAAAGAATCCAAGTCATTCACAACTCTGCTACCAAAAAAAGTAGAACCATCTTTAAGAGTTGGCTCATACACAATAACTATTGCACCTTTTGCCTTTATCCTCTTCATTACACCTTGGATTGAGGAGTGGCGGAAGTTATCACTATTACTTTTCATAGTAAGACGATAAACACCGACTACAAGAGGCTTCTCCTTACTAGCATCGAAGTTATAATCATAGTCGTAACCGTAATAACCTGCCTTTCGAAGGACCCTATCAGCAATGAACTCTTTTCTTGTTCTATTGCTTTCAACGATGGCCCTGATCAAATCCTCTGGAACATCTCTAAAGTTAGCAAGCAACTGTTTAGTGTCTTTCGGAAGACAATAGCCGCCATATCCAAAACTCGGATTGTTGTAATGTGTTCCAATCCTGGAATCCAGGCAAACACCATCAATAATACTTTTTGTGTCGAGGCCCTTCACTTCAGAATATGTATCAATTTCATTAAAATAACAAACGCGAAGAGCAAGGTACGTGTTTGCGAATAGCTTTACTGCCTCTGCCTCAGTCACATTCATAAATAAAGTCGGGATATTCTGCTCAATAGCTCCTTCCTGTAAAAGAGAAGCAAAAATTTCAGCTGCCTTACACATATCAGTATCTTCAGGATTTCTACCTACAATAATGCGGCTAGGATAAAGATTATCGTAAAGAGCTTTAGATTCACGCAAGAATTCTGGGGCAAAGATTATATGAGAGCCTCGATTTCCATACTTTTCTCCATACAATGCACGTGTTTTTTTTGTATAACCAACTGGAATTGTGGACTTAATCACAACTACGGGACAATCTTCAGGCGCTTTTTCTTCGTTAGCTTCCATAACAAGGTCTATCGCTGATTCCACTGCAGATGTGTCAAAGAAATCCTCGCTGCTATCATAGTTTGTAGGGGTAGCAACAATCACGAAATCTGCATTAGAATAAGCAGCCGCTCCATCCATCGTTGCTGTCAAGTCAAGGTTGATCTTTTCACCGAACGCATTCTCCCCGCTCAGATACTTCTCAATATAGTCATCATGAATAGGGCTGATTCTTTCATTTATCTTATCAACCTTTGCAGGCACAATGTCTACTGCAACCACATGGTTATATTGGGCTAAGAGTGTAGCCAAAGACAAACCTACATATCCAGTACCGGCTACAGCTATCTGATATGGCTTATTTGTTTTTGTGTTGATCATTTTTTTACCCTTCGCGCTAAGCAGCATTTAATTCTAATTTTTTCTTCCGAGAAAAAGATCCGATTGTTGAATATGAGATATAACCGAGAACACAAGCAATCAGCAAAGCAATTAGGAAGTAGTATGGTTTTTTTACAAATCCTAATTGCACCATTACATTAATTACTACCATGTGATAGATATTGAATCCATATGATATATCCTTCTTGATCTGTATTTTGGAAAACTATATCCAAATCCTATTACAGCACATCCAAGCAATAAGCATTTACATATACCATATCTGCCTATATCGAAGCATGTTAAACTGAAAAAAGCTGAGGCAATCAACAATGGCAGCCACAACTTCATTAGTTTCTTTCCCAATTGCTCAAAAAACTCATTAATAAATGCTCCTAGAATAAACATCCAAATATATGGTAAGAAAATTTGCATTAGCAACTTATGAGCAAGTGCGGGCATGATACCGGATAAAGCAGGAAGAGCGATATTCAAAGCAATACCAATCTCGAGAGCCGCACCCCATTTTTTCACTCCGTGCTTATGAAGAAGTCGAAATAGAATCCAAATGACAAAGTAGCACTGTACCATCACGCCTATAGTCCACAATGCGCCATTGGCGGTTCCAACACCGTATCCTCGTAAACAACCAAGAGTCCAGAATTGAAATATCGTTCCCTGCGTAATATTAAAAGCTATAAAAAGAATAGCCCTGATACTGGTATGATAAAGAATTAGCATAATTACTGAATTTATCAGTACCCCCCCCAACATTTCTGGGAACAATCTGTAAATTCTTTTTGATGCAAAAATTCTAAAATCGGAATTTCTTTCCAGTGAACTACATACAAGGAACCCACTAAGAATAAAGAATATGGGGACACCGTGTACGCATGTGATAAGGCTCTCAATCAAAGTCGGAAATCAAAGAGATAAGTGTGTGTTTGCATGGCCATAGAAAACCTGAAAAGCTGCAATCATCCTTATAAAGTTAAAACAGTTATCCCTTATTGCAACTTTTTCATTTATCATATCTGCTTACCAAACCACATCATCTTATTTTTATCTTATTTAATCCATCGAAAATTGAATTTAGAACAGTGTCATCTTTCGCTAACTTCTTATATATAAAGCACAACAAAACATAAATGATTCCGCCGCATACAATTTCTATACAAACCTTTAGGAAATTTCCAAATGGAAGAAAACCAGCAATCCATCGGACACCAATAAACATCACTGCTCCGAAAAGGAGGTATTGCCACGATCTTTTCAGCAAAGCCGTAAGTTTGATATATTCTCTAATGCTGAACAATAATAAAGCGCAAGCGACTCCTTCGGCAATGATTGTACCTAACACCGCTCCAAAGGCACCATAACGTGGGATAAAGAGCCAGTTGGCTATCAGATTTGCTATAGCTCCTGCATATACCGGCATGATCTGACTTTTTTCCATCTTCTTCGGAACCAGATATTCAAATCTAACAACCGAAGATACTGATTTTAGAATCATAACCGGTGCTAGTCCTATGATCAAAGCAATACAGGCGTCAAATCCTTTTCCAAAAAAAAGTGGTGTGAATTCGTATGAAACAGCTGCAATTCCAACTGACATTGCAACTGAGCTGAGAACAACTCCTTCAATACAATTGATAAAGGCCTTATTAAAGTAATCGTCTGAACTATTCTTAGAAACAGCAGTCATTCTCGGAAGCAGTACAGTACTAAATCCGCTAATGATGCCTAATGGTACGTTGATAACCTTATCCGCATTGTAATAATATCCTGTATTTGTATAATCGCTTAAGAAACCAAGCATTGTGCTGTCCATGACATGATATATCGTCATCGCCATCAAGGGCACAAACAGGACCATTATCGGCTTGATATTCTTTAACGCCTCTTCTTTTTTAGGCTTCTGAAATTTGATAAACCTGGGCATCATAGGCCAAAGGACTAAATTGCTTATCAACGTACTTAAACACATCAGTATCGCATAAATCCATAAGTCCTCTGGTTTTTTCACTAGCAGCAAAATTAGGATAACGACTATTACTCGAACTATGCAGTTTCGAATAACAGTCGCCTTAAAATATTCTATTCCGGCAAAAAACCAGTTCAGATCAAAAATACAGGCAACGATCAAAGCTCCCTGAATTGCCGAGACTGTAATATTATCTTTACAGAAGAAACGAAGGTAAAGCACATACAGCCCTGATACAACAAGACTGCTTGTAAACTGAATAACATATATATTGCTGAATGTTCGGCTTCTGAGTTTTTCATCATCTCCTGCTTCTGAAATACTCCTCGTACCATGATTCGATATTCCAAGCATTGCAAACAGTATGAAATACTTTGCAATCGATGCCGTGTAGGAATATACTCCTTGCTGACTCGCACCAAGAGTTCTGGCCAAATAGGGAGCTGTTATCAGAGGCAATACGCTTATTAGAATCTGATATATTGTCTGATAACCCAGATTCCTTTTTACAGAACCTCTCCTTTGCATGTTTTACCGCCTCGACTTAATTATTGTGCTTTTTTATCAAACTCCCCATCCATTTCTTCACTTGTAAAATTGGTGAGCGGAAACTTGACAGGCTGACCGGTCTTCTGACTCTTGTAAATAGCTAATACCATCTCCAGGGCATTTCTTCCATCTACGGCACTTACATATGGAGTCCGATTCTTATTTATCGCATCGATCACATCTGCAAAGAGACTGGTGTGTCCATTACCATAGACGTTACTGGTTTCCTCGTGCAGTCCTTGTGTGTACTTGTCCTCTGCGCTGGTATCGGCAAAATCCCAAATATCTAAATTATTGCAGGATGTGCCACCCAGCTTTACCGTGCCTGTTTCGCCAAACAGATATAATGTCTCTTCGAGATTCTTAGAATAGACATTAACGGTTCCTTCTATGGTTCCGATAGCACCATTCGTGAACTTCACAACAGCCATGCCGATATCTTCAGCTTCAAGATAGTGATGGAACTGCTGTCTCGTTGCTCCAAAGACTTCATCTACTTCCCCGCCCATCATCCAACGTAGAAGATCGATACCATGTATGCACTGATTCATGAGTGCACCACCATCAGAAGCCCATTTGCCTCTCCAAGGTGCCTGGTCATAATATGCTTGGTTTCTGTTCCAACGGACATTAATGCTTCCGTGACTAAGCTTCCCAAATCTTCCGGCTTCGACTGCGTTCCTCATCTTCTGAACGGCGACATTGAAACGGTTCTGGTGGCAAGCAGAGACTTTCACTCCTTTTTCATTGGAACGCCTGATGATTTCATCTGCATCCTCAATACTCATTGCTATAGGCTTCTCGATAATCAAGTTAATGCCATGATCAATGCAAAAGAACGCTATCTCTGCATGAATTCCACTTTCCGTAGCAATACTTACAAGCTGAAGATCCGGATGTTCTTCAATCATCTGCTTGAAGTCTGTATACCTTGCGATAGAATCATCTTTTTGTAAATCAAATTTTCCCAGCAAGCTTTCCATATGATCCGGCACAATATCACAAACAGCTACCAATTCCACTTTGTTGTTTATAACAGCCTGAATATGATTTTTCGCAATACGGCCACATCCAATTAATGCATATTTCATTTGTTGTATCCCTTCTATCATTCAATCAAAAAAACTCTGCACATTACTGCTACGCAAATCCAGTTTCTCTACCCTTATAATAATTATTTCTTACATTAACGTCCAAGCAACGCTTATGTGCTTATACTTCCTTTTGGATTCTAAGAAGAGTGTCAATAATATAAGCTCTCTCTTCATCTAACAGTTCAGGGAACACAGGAATCGCAAATGAGCGCTTAGATAAGTCTTCAGTAACCGGAATATCTCCTTCCTTATACCCAAGTTCTGTAAAAACTCCCTGGAGATGAAGAGGTACCGGATAGTATGTTCCGCAAGCAATTCCTGCTTCCTTTAATTTCTCCATAATCAATCCCGCTTTAGGATGCTTTAATGCATAAATATAATAGGAATGATACGTATCTATTTCTTCCGCTGGAATTGTATAATTGCTGTCCGCGAGAGCCCTATTATACTCATCTGCATTATGTCTTCTGCCATCCACAAATTCTTCAATATGTGTCAGCTTTTTGCGAAGAATCGCAGCTTGAATGGCATCAAGACGTGAATTATAGCCAATCAAATAATTATAATATTTACTCTCTCCAACAGGCATATTATCGGGGAATGCCATTCCTTTAGCAACATATTCTCTCTTTAATGTCCATAGGCCGTCTTTTCCTGATCCATGGACTTTCAGACTCCTGCATGCACGTGCCACATCCGCATTATCTGTAAGTACCATCCCTCCGTCACCATCACACCCAAGATTCTTAGTCGGGAAGAAAGAAAAGCAGGATACATCTCCCAGTGTACCCTTGCATTCACCTTTGTACCTTGTTCCTGTAGACTGCGCACAATCTGTAATCATGTAAAGGCCATGATCTTTTGCAATGCGTTTTAATTCATCCAGATCCGGACAATTCCCATAAAACAGAACCGGAAGAAGCGCTTTAGTTTTATCTGTTATTGCAGCCTCTGCCAGTTTAGGATCCATGCAATAATTGACTGGATCTACGTCCACAAACACTGGTGTCGCACCTACAGTTGAAATACTTTCCGCTGTTGCAAAGAAAGTCCACGAAACCGTGATAACTTCATCTCCGGGGCCGATTCCCAATGCGCGTAAGGCAAGAATAATTGAGTCTGTGCCATTGCCGCAAGAGATCCCATATTTTGCTCCCTCATAAGCGGCGAATTCTTCTTCAAAAGAGGTTACTTCCTGTCCGCCTATATACTGGCCAGAACGCAGAATTTCAAGAGCTGCTGATTCATACTCTGACGCATAGGCGCTGTGCTGTCTTTGAACATTCATTAATTGAATTTTCATGTTTCTCTTTCCTTTTCGTTATGTATTATCCGCTGGTAAAATCAAATTCAGTTGTAAATCTTATCAAGTATTTTTACTGCTTCTTCCCAGCAGTACTTTGGTGCTTCAACCAATTCATTACTTGAACATAGCTGCCAAAATTCTTCATCTTCTTTGAATTTAAAGACTGCTTCTCTAATAGCCGTTGGATTCGTCGTGTCACAAGTAAGGCCAAAGCCAAATCTCCTCACTTTTTCGCTCATGCCTATACCATCTACCATTATCATTGGAGTACCCGTACGAATGCCTTCATAGTACTTAACAATTTCTGCATCTCCCTGGTAATTCGGGTCTTTGGGATCATATCCGCAGAAAAGAAGATCAGTATTTTCATATAAAGAAGACATCATCTTCGTTCCATCAAACGGGCCATTTACATACACATTTTTATATTCTTTTGCTATGTCTATCGCTATAGATTCTCCCGGACCACCTCCGTTGATATCTACACGGACATCATCCATATCTTTGACTGCTTCGAAAAGAGCCTTAAATTCGTCCATCCTTGGTCTTACCCATCCATGAAAAGCAATCCTAAATACATCGCTTTGTGTCTTCGGCCGATACTCCACCATATTAGCATCTGGATAATTTCTCAGAGGATACAGACGGTCACGAACGGATGCATAGGAATCAGCAAGATAGGCCGCATTTTCATAGAGACCAGCCACTGAATGCTTAAAGATAAAAACAAGTAACATATGCATCTGCTTCCTTCTTCTTGGGCTACCCGACTCGAAGAATTCATGCATATCGACTACCATTGGTGTCTTTCTTTTTTTTGCCATATACCCCGGTATCGCTCCTGAAATATCATTGCAATGCACATAGCTACAGGTATGCTTCGATAGATACTTTTTACATGCTAAAATGAATTTCAAATATGCAGTATTTTTATGAGCTTTGCTGTCTTTACCAGCAGGAGAAATAATCCTGAATCTCAATACGTGAATCCCATCCATTACTTCACACTGAGGCAAATTATCTTCCGGTTCCCTGTCCCAGCAAAGGATGGTCACTTTGTAGCCAAGCTTAATCATATAAAGGGCTTCTTTATATACTCTGACATCTGGCTTAAACGCATTAGTCAGAATCTCAACTATATGTTTTTCCATTTTAGCTCACTTCACTCCAGATAAATCGATCATTCTCCCAGAAGCTAACCGGCTCGATTTCCGCGCGGATGTTACCGATGTTGATAATTTAAGTTATATGAATACAAGAAAGCCACTCCAAACCATAATGGGATATGAGCCAGATAATAGCTGCTAAACAGTGAGTTGCTTAATCCCTGTAGCATAAACAGCATCCAAATGCATTGCGAAAAATCAGTGCGTATCAGCCGAATACCTCGTTTGAACATAAAGATAATTAATGTTATTAGTACAGCAGAGCCTATCAGACCGGTTTCCACCATTGCATCCAACAAAATATTATGTGAGTATTCACCTAGTTCATAAAATACAGATCCAAAGCCATGCCCAACGATAGGACTTTCTTTAAAACTCTCAATGGCCCTTCTGTATATCGAATCACGTCCCGCTGTATCCCCACTGACAAAAAAACTCATAATCCGGTTCATTCCGGAGATGCTAACATTTGCATTTAAAGCCCATCTCCAAATGAAGATTCCTACTATAATGATTAATGCTACAACGACTGTTCCGGTAACAATTCGTTTAAGTGATAGAGCATATTTTTTAAATGTAATGATCAATAGAAAAAAATTGGTAATGAAGAATGTGACAAGTCCCCCTCTTCCTCCAGTAGACAAGAGAGAGAATAACATTATTGCAATCATGATTGGAGTGCCAATACTCACAATTTTAAGCTGGTAAAATCGTTGAGTATAAACACTGTCACGCGTAATCAACATGTAAAAAAGCAGATTGGATACAAATGCAGCTAAATATGATGAATTTTGGTAGTTTAATCCAAAATCAGTAGAAAAACCACCACCGCCCCTGTATCTGCCATATGTAAACACAGCCAGGATGCACATAACAAAGAAAATCAATGCTACTATTGGTAAATACTTTTTTACTTTTTTCTGGATCTCATTATCATGTGATACAAGTGAAGCGACAAAGGCAGCCGGAAAAGTTTGAGCAATCAGTACCAAAAAATAGCTATAATAACTGTCATTACTACTTCCATACAGCAATGGTGTAATCCTGAAAAGTACAACTAGTATCAAGAATACTATTGCGATTTGTATCATCGCCTTTGGAATCTTCTTCTTCTTTTGAACCTGAATGATCGAAATAGCAACAGCAAGAATAGCTGTAAACAGCGCAAATCCTCTATATGATATTATCCCCGGCGCCAGGAAAATCACTGTTCCATACCAGTAGAACGCATATAATTGGAGTATTGTAACAATTGACATTTTTTTTCCTTCTTAACTGGCAAAGAGATTAAACTTTTTCCCAAAATGTATCAGGATGATTTGGATCAAAGGTTTCATTAGCATACATTATCGTAACCAAATCATCCGTATTACTCAAATTAACTATATTATGTGTGTATCCAGGAAGCATATAAACTGCTTCAATTTTGTTGCCTGAGACTGTATACTCACGTATCGGGTATTCTTGTCCGTTTTCGTCAAAGCCGACCCTTCTCTCACAAATGAGGGCTGTACCTTTCACAACAATAAAAAATTCCCATTTGCTATGGTGCCAATGCTCGCCCTTGGTTACCCCAGGTTTACTGATATTCACAGATATCTGACCACAGTTCGGAAAATGTAGTAATTCAGTAAAGGATCCTCGATCGTCACAGTTCATCTTTAACGGGGATGCCGTTTTCTCCTCCGGTAAATACGAGAGGTACATAGAATACAACTTCTTTTCAAATGATCCATCCGGCATTTCAGGCAATAATTGTGTCTCCAAATGGTCATGGAAGGCATGCAACAAATCTACAATTCGTCCAAGAGTAGCCTTATGGCTAATAGGTACATAACAGTACTTCCCTATCGGATCATCGATAGGCTCCAAGCCATTAAATTGGCAATGATGTCCCTGACCGTTTAAAGCTCGAATCATCTCCTCAACCAGATCATCAATATAGACCATCGTAAGCTCTGTATCTCTATTATCAACTCTAATTGGAAGATCATTTGCGATATTATTGCAAAACGTTGCCACCACAGAATTGTAGTTTGGCCTGCACCACTTACCAATCAGATTAGCAAAACGATAAACAAGGATCGGCGCACCGGTCTCCGCTGAATATTTAAAGAAGAGCTCCTCACCAGCCAACTTGCTCTTACCGTATTCAGACTCACCGTAACGGCCGATCAATGTCGCCTGAATAGAGGAACTGAGCATCACAGGAGCTTTATTGTTATACTTCTTCAACGTATCCAGAAGAGTTGATGCGAAGCTAAAGTTACCTTCAATAAATTCGGATTGCTCCTTCGGCCGGTTCACGCCCGCAAGATTGAAAACAAAGTCCGCTTCTCTACATGCTTCTTCTAATTCTTCTTCAGTACTATGACGATCGTATTCGTATATACTCTCAACTCCGCCAGGAATGTTATGAACACGATCATATCCCTTTTGGATATTGCGAAGTGATGCAACTAAATTCCTTCCAACGAAGCCAGCCGCCCCTGTTACTAATATTTTCATCGCGCTACCTCTTACATCTTTTTCTGAGCAGAAAGCTCTTCCTGAATATAGGTTGTCGTTAAGAGTTTTTTGACTGTCCCTTCAACATCAAGGCGTCCCGTATTGTGCGACGTATAGCTGTCATCCGCTTCTGTTTTTACTGTGCCATTAACATAAAACTTGTCATAATTCAGATCCCGAGAGTCAGCGGCAATACGATAATACTCTCCAATATCCTCAGAGCGAAGCATCTCTTCACGTGTTACCAGTGTCTCATATAGTTTCTCTCCATGACGTGTACCGATAATTCTCATACCAGTGTCGCCGAAAAGTTGCTGTACTGCTTTCGCCAAGTCTCCAATCGTGCTCGCATCAGCTTTCTGCACGAAAAGGTCACCCGGGGTTGCATGCTGAAAAGCAAACATTACCAGGGCGACAGCTTCATCAAGATTCATCATGAACCGGGTCATGTTAGGGTCTGTTATAGTGATGGGATGATTGTTCCTTATCTGCTCCCTGAAGAGCGGGATAACTGACCCCCGTGAGCACATGACGTTGCCATATCGAGTGCAGGACAGAATAGTGCCACTCTCAGCCGCGCGTTTTGCATTTGAGCAAATGACGCGTTCAGCCATGGCCTTACTTATGCCCATAGAATTGATCGGGTAAGCAGCTTTGTCGGTACTTAGCAATACCACAGATTTGACATGATTGCTTATCGCTGCATGTACTACGTTATCCGTGCCAATTACGTTGGTCTGTACCGCCTGCATTGGGAAGAATTCGCAAGAGGGTACTTCTTTCAGAGCAGCTGCATGAAAAATGAAATCTGTTCCAGACATGGCATCCATTAAGGACTCTCTTTCCCTCACGTCGCCGATATAAAAACGCGCCTTGGTATATTCTTCAGGATACTTGGCCTGAAGTTCATGACGCATATCATCTTGCTTCTTCTCATCACGAGAAAAAATCCTAATCTCCTTAATATCAGAGGTCAAGAAGTGGTTCAAAACAGCGTGCCCAAAGCTACCTGTTCCACCTGTAATCAGTAGTGTCTTATTCTCAAAAACGGACATATCCTATTCTGCTCCTTACTATGTGAATTATTCACTGCATTAAAAAAGAAGCAGGTATTTGCCCGCCCCTGTGCAATCTGTTTTAGGTTCTTACATATGTTTCATAATGGTTTGATATCCAACATCCGGAGAATAGTACTCATTTACATAGTTCCATCCATTCACACCCATCTTATACACGCCATCCTCCACTGCTTCTTTACATATGTCTCTGATACTTGTCACTACAGCTTTTGTACTGTTACTTTCACACCACCAACCAAATCTACCGTTAACAATAACTTCACCGACGTCAGTATTAGGATCCGTAACTGCAAGAATCGGCATCTTAGCTTGCATGTAGCTGAGCATTCTGCTGGGAAAGTTTGGAATTGTAAACCGATGGTCGAGGAAGATAAGACCTACATCACATGAACCGACCATAGCGTTATAATCTTCTCGTGGCAATGATGATATTAGTTTCATATTGGCTGGTTGTTGTTCTCTCATAAATGCTTCCAGCACACCATATTCCGTGCCGCCACCCACGATCAAAATATATGCTTTGTTCAGAATATCGACCGGGTGTTTACTTTGATAATTATTAACCTTACTCAAGCACCTGATAAGAAATGGTATGCCTTGAGGTTTCCCTAGATTGCCACCATAAACAAATACCGTTTTATCGATGGGAATCCCATATTTTTGTCGAACAGAAACTCTTGTCGCCATATCGACAGACATATCAACCGCCGCAATCATATTAGGGCATTCCTCTACTACTGATGAGTCAACCTCTGGATTATTTGTAATGATATATTGAACATTGGCTTTGCTCATGCATCCAATATGATCTGATAAACGATAAAGTTCCTTCTCCTTGGCACGGAAAAATCTATAGATTAAGCCTTTTGGACCATTCTTACTTATCATACCTATATCAACAGAATTCTGCGGGAAAATATCTTTAAGCATAAGATAAGATCTCGCACCATCACGCTTTTTAACATATTTAACCACATCTGCAAATGTTATCGGGGGAGTGGTATATAGTACAAGATCAAATTTAACTTCTCGAAAATACTTTTTTACTGCTGCCACAAACTGTGGCTCAATCATTACGGTTGATAAGCCCTTCTCAATAATATTTGTATTCTTAATATTACCTGTACGGACGCGAAGAACATGTAATCCGAACTCCTCGGTCAATTCCGTTGGTTTTTCAGTTCTCCGTTCTCTTTTACATACCAGATAAACGCTATGCTCTTTAGCAAACTGCTTCATTATATCTATATGAACTGACCCTTGAGATAAATCATCAAACTCCCCAAGCGAAAGAAATAAAACATTCAAATTATTAGCCTCCATATACTACTTTACCATCTATACAATTGCAAAAAATCCGCCTTATTAAGATCCATTTAAAACTCTCTAACGCCAGCAGGCCGAGTTTTTGTGCCAATTCCAAACGATATCAACATTTGGTGTCTTAACATCGAAAAGAACTGCTATGTCCCTGATGATCTTAAGACCGTAAGGATAGTCAGCAGTGAAATATCGAGAACTGAAGTCTGGTATCCAACCACCATCTGCTTCTTTCATCGGGCTCGTGAGCTCTTTAAACGTTTTGATGCCGCTAATCTTCTTAGTTATAGCATCTGCATTGGGGCTCTCGTAGTAAGTTCTTAATGAAACTACTACGTCGAGATCAAGCGGTATGGCTTTGCGCAGTTACTGCTCTTCAGAATCGCAGGCGATTAACATATCTGAGCTATTATTGTCCAATTCCTCATAAATCAGGAAATTCCGATCATACACTACACCGGGCTTCCAATTTTTGAACATCGAATAGGTATGTGTTGTATGCAGAATCAGATTCGATAGAACAAGCGTTACAGTCAGATAATTCTTAAGAGCTACGCAGGGTAAGTCAAATAACGACTCAACTATTCCGCAGATGTCCCCTGCTTTATTAGTCGGAATCGGACCAATGAACAGCTTATCCTTTCACCCCAACATGTGGCCAGCTTTGCCGTACTCTTTCAGTCTTGAAATACTATGAACCCGCTGAAGGCCAAACAACACGCATCTCTTATCAATGCAACCCTTGAAGGCAAACTCAGCTCCACCGGATCCAGGTACGACACCAATCATCTGCCCCCCCCCCGATTTTACAAAATTTTCCAT
>JGI2065J20421_1001153_pt1 | contig 20603 bp, 18 predicted proteins | sample Biomet5_FD_20421 | JGI IMG/M metagenome (IMG submission 20421)
GTTTCGTGCCTCAATCATGCTAATAACAGTTTGGTTAGGACAAGGTTGAACAGAATAATGATAATACTGCTTTGCACCACGCCTTTGGTACTGGCTTCGCCCACTTCGAGGGCTCCGCCTTTGGTATAATAACCGGCAAATCCCGATATAGAAGCGATGATAAAGGCAAAAACAATGGTCTTGATCAGTGCATAAATAACGTCGTAAGTATGGAAGGCGTATGTAACGCCGTAAACAAATTCGTAGGATGAAACAACCTGGCTAAGTGTGCCCGCTGCCCAACCCCCGCCTATAGCCAGGAACATGCTTAGCATAATCAGGAAGGGATTGATGAACATGGAAGCGACAATTTTAGGTAATATCAGGTAGCTTGCCGGATTGATTCCCATAATTTCGAGGGCATCTATCTGCTCGGTTACCCGCATGGTTCCTATCTCGGAAGCAATACGGGATCCGACTTTTCCCGCAAGGATAAGGCTGATGATGGTAGGTGAAAATTCAAGAATAATGCTCTGACGCGTTGCAAAACCGACGGAATACATCGGAATTAGCGGGTTGTCGATATTAAAAGCCGTTTGTATGGTAACTACCGCTCCCATAAACACCGAAATAATGGCTACGATGCCCAGCGAATCGATACCCAGATGGTCAATCTCAAGCAAAATCTGTTTGAAATATATGGATTTTTTTTCCGGTTTCTTAAAAACCTGTTTCAGTAACAGAAAATACCTGCCTATATCGTAAAGAAAACGCATACGCGAATTTTTTTGGCTAAAGTACGCAAAAATTAAAAATAATTACATCAAGGGGAAAAATTATGAATAGGGTAGGTCGTACTTTTTTGAATGTCCGTAAACCATTAAAAATAAAAGTAGCACAAGGTTGCTCAAGGCTTTTAATAACAGCCACTTTTAACTTTCCGGCTCTTTCGGTCCTACCCATCCGGCAAGGATTTGAATGTTAGGCTTGCAGGATTAAATTCTGGGAAACATACGACGATTATGATACGACGAATGCTGAAACTATTTGACTAAGGAACATAAAGTAATTGAAGGCCGAAGAAGATTGAGGGTAAGCGTTAAAAAAACCTGAATTAATTTTCGATTCCGAACAGGGAACTGTTTGGCAAGTTTGGCTTCAATTTTTGATTAGTTAAAAAAAATAATACCTTTGCCGCTAAAATAACTTCAAGCCTAATGATCCGTTTCCGGAGAGCTATTTGTTTGTTCTGTTTTTGTTTAACTGCCATGATAATTTTTGATTCATGTAGCGCTAACCGTCCGAAATATCATAAATTCCATAAAAAACATAAGCATTACCGCAGTTACGATTGCGGTTGTACAATGATACCCGATCGCACGAAGAACATTACCGCAGGATAATGGATAAGGAAATAGAAAATTTAAACCGCTATTTGCCGGGTCCCGCCGTGGATATTATCTATGGATGGCTTAAAGCAGACAGGATTCAGTTAACGATTACCCGTAACCGCAAGACCAAGTTAGGCGATTACCGAGCCCCGATTGACGGTAAACCTCACCGTATTTCGGTAAATCATGATTTAAACAGCTACAGCTTCCTGATTACCTTGGTTCATGAAATTGCCCATGCGAGGGTATGGGAAAAGTATAAACGCAAGGCCAACCCACATGGCAAGGAATGGAAAATGGTGTATAAGGAATTGATGGATAATTTCCTGAATGAGGATATTTTTCCACCGGAAATACTGCAGGCACTGAACCATTATTTCCAAAACACCTTTGCTTCAAGCAGTACCGACCTCCAGCTTACCCGCATGCTAAAGAAATACGATCATAAAACGTCGGGTATTATGCTCGAAGAAATTCCCTATAATACCGTTTTCAGCATAGCCGATGGCCGGACATTCCGCAAACAGGATAAACTGCGCAAACGCTACCGTTGCATCTGTTTAAACAATAAACGGCTCTATCTTTTTAACCCGCTTACACAAATTACACCGGTGGAACCGGAAGAATAACCCCAGGATTCTAATTTTACGTTTCTCTATTGACTACTTATCGTATCCGATAATTCCGGACAACGATACATAATATATGGATAAACCCCCAGGGTTTACAAAACCCTGGGGGTTTTGAATGGTTATGGTAAAACTTTGACAGAGTATGGTAAATGTCTTGACAGACTATGGTAAAACTTTTGCAGGCTATGGTAAGTATTCTGACAGGCTATGATAGAGATTTTGCAGATTGTGTAAGCAATGAATGATTGGTAGATAGTATTTGTAGAAGCAGTATGAATGAATTGTGGAGCCGGAGGTCGATTTGGTGTTTTTGTGCGTTGGTGGAAAGAATATTTTCGGAGCGGACTTAAATCTTGTGTGCAAAAACATGATGGGTTTTATAAAAATTATGTAAGTTTGGGTTTTATTTTAAAACACCATTTTATGAACGAAAATAATTACTGCATTATTATGGCAGGCGGCATAGGAGCAAGGTTTTGGCCCATGAGCCGTACAGCCCACCCCAAACAATTTATCGATATTCTGGATACAGGTGAAACCCTTATCCAGCAAACCTTTCGCCGTTTCGAGCATTTCTGTCAGCGCGATCATATCTATATTGTTACCAACGAACTTTACCGGCAGTTGACCCGCGACCAGTTGCCCGGCATTAGCGACGACCAGATTCTTTGCGAGCCTGCCCGTCGTAATACCGCTCCCTGTGTGGCGTATGCCTGCTATAAAATATTGGAGAAGAATCCCAACGCCAACATGATTGTTGCTCCTTCCGACCATATCATCCTGAGAGAAGATATTTTTAATGAAGTGGTGGAATCGGCTCTCCGGACAACTGCTGCCGACGACTGGCTGCTGACGCTTGGGATAAAACCGAGCCGCCCCGATACCGGTTACGGATATATTCAGTTTAACGAAGAAATCAGATGCCCGGAGGACGACCGCATTTTCAAAGTGAAGACGTTTACCGAAAAACCGCAGTTGGAGATGGCAAAGTCGTTTCTTGCCAGTGGCGATTTCCTGTGGAATTCCGGAATCTTTATCTGGTCGCTGAAAAGCATATTGAAAGCTTTCGGCGAATATTTGCCAGAGGTAGATGCTATTTTTAAGGAAGGGTTAGGCAAATATGGCACACCTGCCGAAAAAGAATTTATTGACCAGGCGTATGCCGTTTGCCGTAACATCTCGCTCGACTATGGCATCATGGAAAAAGCGGATAATGTGTACGTGCTTTCGTCCGACTTCGGCTGGTCCGACCTGGGAACCTGGGGATCGCTTTACGATATCCGTATGAAAAATGAAGACAGAAATGCCATCATGGGCAATAATGTATTCACTTACGACACGTCGAACTGCATTATCAACATGCCTAAGGAGAAACTGGTAGTGTTGCAGGGGCTGAAAGATTATATTGTGGTGGAAGAAGATAATACCCTGCTGGTTTGCCGCAAAGGCGACGAACAACAAATTCGCAAGTTTGTCAACGATGTAAAATCGAAAAAAGGAGAAAAGTTTGTTTAAAAGGGACAAGTGACAAGGGAAAAGTGACAAGAGAAAGGGACAAGGGAATAGTAGCGAAGGACGAGTGAAAGGAGACGAGTGAAAGTAATTAGGGATACTTAAAAAGATAGATTATGGGTGATAGGTTGGATGCTTTGTTGTTTTATCAATTGTCCTTACAGTTGTGGGATAACTTTTGGCAAGATTCCGAACTGATGATGAATGATATTCGCGGTAAAGAATTAGTTAAACAAATGACGAGGTCTGTCGGGTCAATTTCAGCAAATATTGAAGAAGGATATGGAAGAGGTTTTGGTAAAGAATATCCTCACTTTTTAAGAATTTCCCGGGGTTCTGCCCGTGAATCTAAGGGCTGGTATACCCGGGCAAAGTTTTTTCTTCCCAGTAGTACAATTGAACAATGAATTAAAATGATTAACGAAATTATAGCAATGGAAACCAAAACCATAGAAACACTTGAAAATCGTAATTTGCAAAAGGGACAAGTGAAAAGTGACGAAGGACGGGTAACAAGAGATAAGTGAAAAGGGATGAGAGATGAAGGCGGGTGAAAAGAGACGAGTAGTGAGTGTCCCTCGTCCTTTGCCCTTCGTCCCTCGTCCCTAAGAAAAAGAAAACAACAAAAGAGAAAATAATATAAAAATGAAACGACTATTAATTATTGCTTTATTAATTCTGGGAATGTTTCCTGTTCTGCGTGCCGACGAAGGTATGTGGCTGCCTTTGTTTGTGAGCCGGCTCAATTATGTGGATATGCAAAAGATGGGCTTGCACCTTACGGCAGAAGAAATTTATAGTATCAACCATTCAAGCATGAAGGATGCCATTATACAGTTTGGCAACGGATGCACGGCGGAAGTCGTATCGGCAGAAGGCCTGGTGCTTACCAATCATCATTGCGGTTATGGATCTATACAATCGCATAGCTCGGTTGAACACGATTATCTGACCGATGGCTTTTGGGCGATGAATAAAAATGAAGAACTGTCCAACCCCGGCTTAACGGCTAAGTTCCTGGTGAGGATAGAAGATGTTTCAGCCAGAGTGTTACATGAAATCACTTCTTCGATGACCGAAAAAGAACGGAGCGATAAAGTATTCGCGATAGCCAAAAAAATTCAGGATGAAGCCATCAAAGGCACACATTATGAAGCCAACGTCAGGAGCTTTTTTAATGGAAATGAATATTACCTGTTTGTTTATGAAATTTTCAAAGACGTGCGTCTGGTCGGAGCGCCACCTTCATCCATTGGAAAGTTCGGAGCCGATACCGACAACTGGATGTGGCCCCGCCATACCTGCGATTTCTCTATGTTCAGGATTTATACTGCACCCGACGGCACACCGGCAGAATATTCCAAAGCCAATGTCCCGCTGAAACCCAAACAATTTCTTCCTGTTTCACTTAATGGTGTTCATAAGGACGACTTTGCCATGATCATGGGATATCCCGGCACTACCGACCGTTACCTTACTTCCTATGGAGTAAAGCTTGCTGTTGACCAGACCGGACCAACCATTGTTTCGATCCGTGCCAAAAAATTAGATATTATGCGTCAGGATATGGATGCCGATGCCGCTGTCCGTATTAAATATGCTTCCAAATATGCGGGAATTGCCAATTACTGGAAATTCTTTATCGGGCAAACCAAAGGATTGAAACGACTGGATGTTTACGATCAGAAAAAACAAATTGAAGCCAATTTTACCCAATGGGTCAATGAAGATCAGGGTAGAAAAGAAAAATACGGCGAGGCGCTGAGTGATATTTCCCAGGCGTATGCCGAACTGGAGAAATACAATATTTCGCGCATTTATTTCTCAGAAGCTATCCGCGGAATGGAAGTAGTGGCTTTTTCAAGGAATTTTGAAAACCTGTATAATGAATTGAAAAATAAAACTCCCGATCAGGCAAAAGTTGCTGATCTGGTGAAGAAACTTCACGAGACAGCCGATAAATTTTTTAAGGATTACAACGAATCCACCGACCGGAAGCTGATGGCTGCCATGCTTGAGATGTATTATAAAAATGTGCCTTTCGACCAACAACCAGCCCAGATGGCAGATATTGTGAAACGTTGTAATGACGATTTCGGCAAATACGCTGAATGGACATTCAAAAAAACTTTTCTTGCTTGCCCGGTGATGGTCAATGTTTTTTTGGATAAACCTTCGTTAAAAACCCTGGAAAAAGACCCGGTATTTTCTCTATGGCTTGCTTTTTCGGCTAACAATAAAAAGTTTAGCGATATAAGCGATAAAGCCAACGAGCAGCTCGACCGTGGCAATCGTTTGTTTGTAGCCGGCTTACGCGAAATGCAACCCGAAAAAAAGTTTTATCCCAATGCTAATTCCACGATGAGGCTGACTTACGGACAGGTGCTTGATTATTATCCTGCCGATGCTGTTCATTATGATTATAAAACAACATTGAAGGGCGTGATGGAAAAAGAAGATTCCACCAACTGGGAATTTGTGGTCCCGGCCAAGTTAAAACAACTTTATAAAACAAAAGATTTTGGTCCTTATGCCGAAAATGGCGAGCTGATGACCTGTTTCCTGACCAACAACGACATCACCGGCGGCAATTCTGGAAGTCCGGTTATTAATGCTGATGGTCAATTGATAGGCCTTGCGTTCGATGGAAACTGGGAAGCCATGAGCGGCAATATTGCCTTTGAACCGGCATTGCAGCGTACCATCTGCGTGGATATCCGTTATGTGATGTTCATCCTGACTTTGACTCAGGGACACCCTAAAAATTTTTCCAAAAATTTTCCTCAAAGAGCAAAGCGATAGATTTGTGCCTTGCCGTAACCAACATTGTCTTTGACATGATGGTGTTGCTGAATGGCAATCTGACTTTGATAGTAGTTATGGTTTTGGCAATGCTGAGTACTTTATCTACACTCAGGTTTATGTTGTTGATTTTTAGTATTCGATTCAACTCCTTATATACTTTATAAGCAACAAAACATATGCATACGTGTGCCTCTATTCTGCGTGGTGTAAAATGAAACATCGGACGCATTTCCAGTGTCCCTTTTGTTACCCTGAAAGCATGCTCTATCACCCACAAACCATTGTATTGATCATTAACTTCTTGTGCCGAAAGCGTCGTATTAGTTATATATCCTTTTAGACCGTCCCATTTTTCATCTTCGTTTATCTTATGTTGATTAATGACAACTTTTACGTTATCCGAGATTTCTAAGAATTTATTGTACCCCCGTTTGTTGATGTTTTCTTTAGTGATATTACCGCTCTTATAGGCTTTCTGAAGACGTTTTACGCCTTTTTCCCTGTTGTACTTGTCTTTCTTTGCCCTGGTTGAAGAATATCCTATGATTAACCGGACATCCTCCTTTTTTAGTTCATTAAATTCATTATCGCATTTGTCTAAAGATAAAATCCATTGCTTGATTTCTTCAGTCTCGTTTTTTATCCTTGCCCCGATAATGTATTTGTACCCTCCGGATTGTAACAATGATATGTTTGATTTATTCATCAAACCCGAATCGGCAACCACTACAAAGTCATCCAAATTAAAACGTCGAACAAAATCGTCAATGATGGGCAACATCGTTCGCCCTTCGTATTGAGAACCGTTGAAAATAGAGTAAGAAAGCGGATAGCCGTCCTTGCTTACCAATAAACCCAGTACTACTTGTGGCTGGTTGTGCTTTCCGTCTTTAGAAAACCCATTTTCTCTTAGTTCATCACCGTAATCAGACTCAAAATATAGTGTGGTTGCATCATAAAACATTAGACCGATTTTACCACCCAATATTTTCTGTGTGTGCTCTACACTGATTTGCTGTATCCGCTCTTGTTGGGTATTGTATAGCTTATCCAAATAACGATATATCTTGTACAACTGCACATCTTCATCAAAATATGATTTTAGATAATCTACCGTTGCCGATTTGCTCATCGGTTGGCTTAAACGGGCAACAACCAAATGACGCAATATGTCATCATCTATTTTATCGAAACCAATAATCTGGAATACCTTATCCAAAATCAACTGCGTGCCATTAATCAGGATGTTTTCAATGTTTGACAACAAGTGTTCGGTTACATGCTTTTCTTCAGCTTGTTTAGTTGCTTGTACAAAAATATCAGCCTGCCCAGTTATTGCAGAAATCCATTTTTCTCCCTGAATAGTGAATAATGCTACTTCAGAAGGTTCGGTAGAACTTCCAATGGTTTTGATCACACGATACTTGCCTGAACTTTTGTCTATAACCTGAACGCTAATTACACCACTTGGGTTCTTTTTCTTACGAATAAACATAGCCCAAATGTAAGGTAATTTTAAGCCGGGACACCCGTTTGGGTGTCCCCAAAATTATATATTGCTGATTTCCTATTTTTTACAAAATAATCAAAAATAAAGTGTCAAAGTCAGGACAACGACATCACCGGNGGCAATTCTGGAAGTCCGGTTATTAATGCTGATGGTCAATTGATAGGCCTTGCGTTCGATGGAAACTGGGAAGCCATGAGCGGCAACATTGCCTTTGAACCGGCATTGCAGCGTACCATCTGCGTGGATATCCGTTATGTGATGTTTATCATTGATAAATATGCGGGAGCTCGCAACCTGGTGGACGAATTGGTTCCTAAGGTAAATCAGAATTAGTTAAAAGTAAAAACCCCAAGGGTTTAACAAACCCTTGGGGTTTTTTCATTTCACCTTTTTCAGAATCATCCCCGATAGCGTAGCAAGCCGGATTTTGTTTCCTTTCACCTTTGAATTATCGAGAAGATTGATAAAAGTACCCTTTTCGGGGAGCGTAAAATCTTTACCGGAAGGTTCCAGATTAAATATCACATAGATACAGTCGTTTTTATCATACCTTTTATACATCAGCATTTTGCCTTCGGTAATTATAAATTCCATTTCGCCGGTACTCAGCACAGGATTGCTGCTACGGATATGAACCAGTTTTTTATAAAAATCGAAATATTCCTGATTGAAACTTACCGAGTCGTAGGTTTTGATTCCTGGCTGGATATTATTACGGGTTTCCGGCTGAAATGTATATTCCTTCCACCACAAAGGCTTGCGGTTGTCAGGGTCAACGCTGCCCCACATGCCCATTTCTTCTCCATTCCAGATATTAGGCGTACCGACATTGGTAAACTGATGGATGAGATACAATTTTACCCTCTGATAAGTCTCTGCATCGGGTTTGCCGGTTTTATAAGCAGGATTTTCGTAAGGATTTGCTTTGTCTTTGTATTTGCCATGATTATAAAAACAGCTCAATAATCTTGGGTGTGTCGTGAGTTGACGACACATCCATCATCGAATAACGAAAAGGCATTTCCAATCCAGACCATTGGTAGCGAAGACTGTCGGCTAACTGATGCGCATTGATGGCATTGTCGGCATGTGAAAAAAAACTACGAGCCGGACGGTACAGGTGATAAAACATAACTGCATCAAACACCTCGCTATTAGCATAATATTCCGGTGGCATCATTTTATCCATCCACCATTGAATTTCGCCTACAAGATAGGCATCTGGTTTAATGTTTTTTACGAAAGTGCGATAATCGCGCCAAAATCCCAGGGGAATAAAATCGGCAACATCGAGCCGATAACCGTCAATTCCTTTGGAAACATCCCCATCGGGAGCCAGCCAGCGTTTAGTTACGGCAAAAATATGTTGTTTGGCTCCGTCATCCATATTGCCTTCATACGGATGGAAAAAGTCTTTAGCTGACGATAAATTGGTCTTCCGGATTTCGGGCATATATTTATTATTGAACCAGCCTAAATAGTCAAATTCATTTTTCTCCGTAACCGGATCATCATAAGCATAAATAGTATACCAGTTTTTGTATGCCGATTTTTCCCGGTTTTTAATGATATCGCGGAAGGCCCAGAATTCCACACCCGTGTGGTTCCACGAATAATCCATGATGATCCGGATATTCCTTTTGTGTGCTTCATTTATCAGTTTCAGAAAAAGTTTATCGGCAGCAGTCCATTGCCAGGTAGCCGGATCACCGGGATTTTCCAAAGCGATAATCTTATTGTCGCCCACCGGATCCGGACCAAAATTTACATCAATATGATGGTAATTCCGGGCATCGTATTTATGAAGCGTTGGCGCATCGTTCACCGGATTAAGATAAATGGCATTGATGCCAAGGTCGGCAAGATAATCCAGCTTATCTAATACTCCTTGCAGGTCGCCGCCAAAACGCCTGTCCTGAAGATTATCGGCAAACGATTTCCCGTTTTTAGCAGCCCATGGTTCTATTCCATACCAGTCCTGCGTCCAGGGAGTAATTGTCCAGTCTTTTGCCACCATTCCCGACAAGGCATTATACATATTTTCCGGTTTGGGATCGTTGGAAGAATCGCCGTTGTAAAAACGTTCCACAAAAATCTGATACCAAACGGCTTTCTTTGCCCAGTCGGGAGGTAGTTTTGAATTTTGCGCCATGCTGTTCCAGGGTAAAAGCAGTGCAGTAAAAAGCAGGATAAGAAAGTTCTTTTTCATGTGTTAATGGTTTTTTATCAAAAATTCAGAATAATAATCCTGAATGCCGGTTAAAACTCTAATTTTAATTGACCTTTGAAATGAAACGAAAGGCGATGGTATGGTGTAATTCCATGGATATTTATAGCCTGGCGGTGTTTCAAGGTAGGGTAGCCTTTGTTTTTTGCCCAATCGTAAATGGGAAATTTTGTATGAAGGTTTTCCATAAAATCATCGCGATAAGTTTTGGCAAGCACCGAAGCGGCAGCGATGGACAGGTAAGTGCTGTCGCCTTTTACGATACAATGATGTGGAATTCCGCTTTCGTTTTTGAACCGGTTGCCATCGATCAATAATAATTGAGGTGTAAACGCCAGGTTTTTAATTGCCCTTCCCATTGCCCGGAAGGAAGCGTTAAGAATATTTATTTCATCTATTTCTGTATTGCTTACGCTTGCCACCGCCCAGGTAAGCGCTTCGTTTTCGATGGTGGGTCTCAGCGATTCACGTTGCTTGCGTGTGAGCTGTTTGGAATCAGTAAGTAGTTCGTTTCGGAAATCTTTGGGTAAAACCACGGCTGCAGCATACACCGGTCCGGCAAGGCAACCACGGCCCGCTTCGTCGCAGCCTGCCTCTGTCAAATCATCGGTGTAATAAGGTAAAAGCATCGTTAAAAGGTAAAGGAAAGGTATCGTTCAATCAAAACGGAAAGTATCAAACCGATAAAAAGTATTTCCGGAATAAGTGGTTTTTTTACCGAGGTTAGAAATATGGCTATGTAGACCGATAACGGAATAAAAAGGATACATATCTGAATCTCAAAATTTTCACCCGAAAATATCAGAGAAACAATACCTGCAAACAAAAAATTGAATAATATGGTAAACCGTTTACGAATGCTTATTATTTTATCCCTGACCTCCGACATGGCTCTGGGAAATGAAATCAAAAAAATCAGGCCAAGCAAAGCATAAAAAATGATAAGTATTGTATCTGGATGAAAAACAATCTGTCTGAAATGTCTGAAAAAATACAAATAATCGTCTGGTAATAATGGCTTGTCGAACCAGAAGTTATAGACAATCAGAAAAAGGTAGGGCGTAATAATGCCCAAAAGCGAAATTGCCCATTCGCGCCACGAAAGCAGCCGATAGGTAATATAGCTGAACCATATAAACACAAGAAAAAATATGGCCGACAGATTAAAAAGGGAAGCTATTCCGACCCAAAAGACCGAACTGTATATTTCGGTAGAAGCATCATCTTTATTGAATGCTTTGAAAAAATCTCGTATCGAAAAGAGTAAGAAAAAATTAGATAATAAAACCGGATGAAATGTCAGGAGGTTTCCCGAATGGCTCATTAAAATCAGATAAATAAAAGCTACGAAAAAAGTTGAACGCGGCAGTATCCCGTTTTCAGAAATAATCAGGTTTAAATAGATGGCTTCAAATAAAATAAGCAATAAGGCGACTAATTTACTGAACCAAACCATCCCGGAAAACCAATCGGGAGAAAAGTGGATAATCGAAATTATTTTGGGATAAACCGCTTGCGGAGTCTGGGGCAAAAAAGCTTCAACCCAAAGAATAAAAGCGGCTAAAAAGAGTATGAAAAACTGAAGCGCAAGATTTGACTTAAATATCCGTGTAAACATCAGGGTCGAGTTTTTAAGGTAACTGCAAAAGTATAATAAAATTATCATACTTTTTGTTCGCTTTCGTACAAAATCAAGCACGGAACTGAACAAGTTAAAACAGGAAGATAATCCATTGAATTTATAATATTCTCATAATCCGTTTTTTATATTTGTGGCACAATATTAGTAAGTTATAAATTTACTAAAAGAATATTTCCATGGACCGAATCATAGAAAAAAAGAAATGGACGACAAAGAAAATTATAACGATTGCAGCTATAGCAGTTTTTGTGTTGTTTGTTATTTATTTGGTGTTTTTCCGCGATAATTACAGTCGCTTGTACGTCAATCAGAATGAGATAACTATTGCCACTGTTGAAAAAGGTAAGTTTCAGGAATTCATACCGGTGGATGGAATAGTATATCCTAAAAATACCATTTATATCGATGCCGTTCAGGGGGGCATTGTAGAACAGGTATATGTGGAAGATGGCGCTATGCTTAAAAAAGGTGACCCGATTTTAAAATTGTCCAACGCCGACATGGAATTGAATTATATGGATCAGGAAACCCGTATGTACGATGCTATCAATAATCTGGCAAATACAAAAATCAGTCTCGAACAAAATAAATATAACCGGCAAAAGGACATTACAAGCATTCAGTACGATATTGATAAATTGAAACTCGATTTTCAGCGGAAACAAGGTTTTTATAAACAGGATATGATTTCAAAAAAGGAATTTGAAGATGCCCAACGCGATTATGAATATGCCTTGAAACAACTGAACATTTCCTTACGGCTTCAACGTCTTGATTCTATTTCAAATATTACACAAGGCTCCCAGATTGCCTCCTCCATGGATCGCATGCACAATAACCTGGGATTGCTGCGAAAAAACCTGGAAAACCTGATTGTGAAGGCTCCAGCCGATGGCCAGTTGTCTTCGTTTCTGGTTGAAATAGGTCAGACCAAAGGTGCTGGTGAACATCTTGGCGAACTGAATATCCAAGGTGGCTATAAACTCCGGGCCAACGTTGATGAACGTTATATCTCCAGGGTTTTCAACGGTCAGGAAGCCGAATTCGACCTTTCGGGAAAAACCTACGAAATGCAGGTTTTTAAAATCTACAGCAATGTTACCAATGGCTCGTTCCAGATTGACCTTAAATTTAAAAATGAAGAACCACAGGATATTAAACGTGGGCAGACTTTGCAACTGCGACTCAAATTCAGCAGCCCTACCGATGCTTTCATCCTGAAACGTGGAGGATTTTTCCAGGAAACTGGTGGCAATTGGGTCTATCTTCTTGATGCTTCCGGAAAAACGGCAGTAAAACATACAATCAAAATCGGACGTCAGAATACCGACTATTACGAAGTGCTGGAAGGTCTGCAACCCGGCGACAAAGTTATTGTTTCGTCCTACGATTCCTTTGGAAATAAAGATAAATTAATTTTAAAATAACTCATAACGGACGAAAAGAGGATAATTAGCCTTTTCGTTTTTTTCAAAATAAATTTCAAAAATCAATCAATAATTATGATCAGGACCGTTAATTTATCAAAAATCTTTCGGACGGATGAGGTGGAAACCACCGCTTTAAATAAAGTATCGTTTGAAATTCAGGAAGGCGAATTTGTAGCCATCATGGGGCCTTCGGGATGTGGAAAATCAACATTGCTCAATATCATAGGAATGCTCGATAATCCTTCGGGCGGCGAATATTATTTTCTGGACAAGGAAATATCTCATTTTACCGAAAAGCAACGGGCAAACCTCCGCAAACAAAATATCGGGTTTGTTTTTCAGAACTTTAATCTTATTGATGAACTTAATGTCTTTGAAAATGTTGAGCTTCCATTGATTTACCTCGGTTATAACACCAGCGAACGCAAAAAACGCGTGGAAGAAGTGCTGGAGCAAATGCAGATTATTCACCGGAAAAAGCATTTTCCGCTGCAATTGTCAGGTGGTCAGCAACAACGGGTAGCAGTTGCTCGTGCTGTGATTTCCAAACCACATCTTATCCTTGCCGACGAACCTACCGGAAACCTTGATTCGGCTAATGGCGAGGAGGTGATGAATCTGCTGGAAACCCTAAATAAAAACGGAACAACCATCATCATGGTAACCCATTCCCAACGCGATGCTGAATATGCCGGACGTATTATTCGTCTGTTCGACGGACAAATCATCAACGAAAACATAAATGCTTCGAAAATGGCAGTATAAAGCTGGATAAATGAATTCGAAATCAGGAAAAAGATACGATGCTTAAAAATTATTTCAAAATAGCCATTCGTAATTTGACCCGCCAACAGGCATATTCGTTAATTAACATTATCGGACTTACTTTCGGCATTACCTCGTTTTTGCTGATAATGATGTATGTGCAGTACGAGAGTAGTTTCGATAAACAGATTCCTGATTATGGGCAGATTTACCGTATGGTGGAAATTCAGATTGAAGAAGGTGTCGGCGAGCAACATGTTGCCATTACCATGGGGCCATTGGCTCCTGCATTAAAAGCAGATTTCCCGGAAGTGAAAGATGCCGTGAGACTTCTGATGCATGGAAGAGTTCCGGTAAGGTATGAAAATAAACAGTTTAACGAAGATAACTGCTTCATAGCCGATCCTTCGGTGCTTGGTTTTTTTGGCATTCGGATGTTGTCGGGTAATCCCCAGACTGCACTCCTGGAAAAGCAATCGGTTGTGATTTCGGAAGATATGGCGAAACGCTATTTTGGCTCGGTGGAAAATGCTATTGGCAGAACCCTGGAAATAAGCAAACGACCGGGAATGAAAGTATCCGGTGTAATGGAAAATTTTCCCAAAAACATGCATCTGCAATGCGGCATGTTTATTTCGATAGCAACTTTCGAAAATCAATGGGATTGGCTGAAAAATGATTGGGGCAACAATTCGGTTGTAACTTACATTTCACTTAAAAAAGGTGCGGATTACAAACAATTGGAAGCAAAACTTCCTGACTTCATAAAGCGTCATATCGACCGTAAAAAAGCGGAATACGGCTATCTTTCCATGTATTTGCAGCCATTGTCCGACATTCACCTAAAATCAAACCATATAAAATTTCAGATACAATTTTACCAGGGTAGCATCATTTTGTTTTACCTTTTTTTGGCCATCGCCATTATTATTTTATTGATTGCCTGCGTAAATTTTATCAATTTAGCTATTGCGCAATCCGTTAAAAGAGCCAAGGAAGTCGGGATACGAAAAACACTGGGTGCCAACAGTTCCAACCTTATTTACCAGTTTATAGGCGAATCGTTTATTGTTACATTTGTTTCTTTGATATTGGCTGTTGGCTTTGTAGAATTGCTTTTGCCCCTTTTCAATTCCATTTTGGAAACCAATCTACGAATCGATTTTATGGGAAATCCGCTATTCAATGTTGGGCTTTTTATTATTTTATTGGTAGTAAGCTTGTTGTCGGGAAGCTATCCGGCGTTTTACCTTTCCAGGTTTCAGCCGGTGGTAGTTTTAAAAGGAAAATTAAACGGTAAAAGCAAACAGGTAAGCTTACGCAAAACGCTGGTTGTATTCCAGTTTACCATCTCGGTAATAATGATATTTTCGGTAATGATCGTGTTTGCTCAGATAAAATATGTGGTAAACAAAAATCTGGGGTATAATTATGATAATCTTATCTGTATTCCGGTGTATGATAAGGAGACACTTAAAAAATCGGAAGTCCTGAAAAATGAATTGCTGAAAATCCCTTTGGTAAACGATGTTGTTTTCTCTTCCGGCGCTAACGGTGCAAGCGGTTCGCAGGGCGGAATATGCGCATTTGATTCTACCCGAAAACGTTGTATGGTACGTTACGGTTTTGTGGATTACAATTTTTTCAAAATAATGGAAATACCGTTAGTGGAAGGAAGATATTTTGACAAAAAAAATGGTACCGACAGCACAGCAGCGGTGATTCTTAATCAGGCTGCCGTAAGGGAATTCGGCTGGAAGCAGCCCTTGGGGGAAAAAATACAGTTTATTGGTGATACTAAAGTGTTTACGGTGGTTGGTGTTATTCGCGATTATCATTATTATTCCCTGCATTCCAAAATCGAACCGGCAGCATTTTTTTTATTTCCTGAAAATTATAACACGTTATTGATTAAAATAAAAGCATCTACCGGTAAGCAAATTATTCCGGAAATAGAAAAAGTTTGGCAATCGGTTTTTCCGAAATCGCCCTTTGAATATGAGTTTGTTAAACAGCAGATAAAAAATCAGTATCGTACCGAAGAAAACGTTTTGATTATTTTCATCTATTTTACCATACTCTCGCTGGTGATATCATGCCTGGGTTTATATGGGCTTACGTCATTAATTGTGGAACAACGAACCAAGGAAATTGGCCTCCGTAAAGTGATGGGCGGATCCAATTTAAGAATAATAAAAATGTTGAATAAAGAATTTATTCGCCTGGTGTTTTGGGCCGGAATTATTTCTATACCCTTAACCTGGTATTTTTCAGGGGTGCTTCTGAATAATTTTGCATATCATATTTCTGTAGGATGGTATTATTTTGCTGTTTCCATTTTGACGGCTCTTTTCATTGCAATATTTACGGTAAGTTTTAAATCGTTGAAAGCAGCCAATGCAAGCCCTGTAAAATCGCTCAAGTACGAATAATTGAATTTAAAATGGATGCTTAAAAATTATTTTAAAACGGCTTTTCGTAACCTTTGGAGAAATAAAGGCTATGCATCCATCAATCTGCTGGGGCTTGCTATCGGGTTGGCAGCATTCATTCTTATTTCTTTGTATATCAATGATGAACTAAGTTACGACCGGTACAACATTAAGGCAGACCGTATTTTTATGATGGAAGAAAATGCGAACTGGACCGGCAAATGGGAAATATGCAGCATGACTTCGGCACCTATGGGGCCAGCTTTGGTTCGCGACTATCCAGAGGTGGAAAACCAGGTACGCATTGTACCTTCATTTAAAGCCACGTTGAAATATAAAGATAAGGCTTTCAGCGAATACCCCAATTTTGCTGATGCCAGCATCTTCGATATTTTTACCCTTCCGCTGGTGTACGGACAACCGGCAAACATGCTGAAAGACATCAATACCGTTGCTCTTTCCCAAACCATGTCCCGAAAACTTTTTGGAAATGAAAATCCTGTTGGAAAAGTTATTTCGTTTAATGGCAATATTGATCTGAGGGTGGACGGAGTGTTTGAAGATGTACCACACAATTCATATATTCAGTTTGACATACTAATTTCCTTTGAAACGCTTACCAATGAGAGTATTGGTTGGAAAGAAGAAATTAATAATTGGGGTCCACATAATAATTACACTTATCTTTTGCTTCGCAGTGCTGGACAAGCTAAACAACTTGAAAAGCAGTTTCCTGCATTTATTAAAAAGTACATGGACAAGGAAGACCAGGCGAAGTTCCGTCCCTTTCTTGAGCCATTGACTTCTCTCCATCTGAAGACGGCTTCCACTTCATTAAAAATATTTACGATTGTAAGTATTTTTATCTTATTACTCGCCTGCATCAATTATATGAACCTTGCCACTGCCCGTTCAGGAAAAAGGGCAAGGGAAGTGGGAATGCGCAAAGTAGTTGGTGCCAACCGGCGACAAATCATCGGACAATTTCTCGGTGAATCTGTAATTCTGACATTTATTGCTTTTTTGATTGCTCTTTCGCTGGCTGAAATTTTTCTTCCTCTTTTTCGGAATATTACGCAAAAGCCTCTTTTTATGGCTTCCATTTTTCAATGGAAGTTTTTACTTTTTTTAATTGGTACTACCATACTTGTTGGCTTGTTATCCGGATTTTACTCGGCATTTTACCTTTCCTTTGTTCAGCCGGCAATTGTATTGAAAGGCAAAATATTATCGCCCAAAGGTCAAAATGTTTTACGAAAATCGCTGGTAATTTTTCAGTTTATTGTTTCTATTTTTCTGGTTATTGCTTCCATTACGATTTACCGCCAGGTGAATTATCTGAAGAATTTCGATCTGGGTTTTGATAAAGAAAATGTTATTTATCTGGAACTTAATTCTCCCAACATTCAGGAAAAAGTACAGGTTCTGAAGCGGGAGCTACTTCAAAACCCGGAAATTTCAAATGTTTCGGCAAGTTTTTATATCATCGGCAAAGGCGGTGGTGGCTGGGGTGTTAAAACCGATCAGATGACAGAAGAAACTACAATGACGGCTTACCTGGTGGATCCGGATTTTTTATCAACTTTCAACATTAAACTTAAATCCGGAAGAGATTTTCTGAAAAACAGTCCGTTAGAATATCAAACGGCATTTTTACTGAACGAACTGGCAGTTAAAAAATTAGAATTAGGAGAAGGCGTTGGCAAACAAGTGGAACTGCAGGGTAAACGGGGAATTGTTGTCGGGGTGGTGAAAGATTTTAATTTTGCTTCGTTGCACAATGAAAAAGAACCGCTGATTATCTCTCTCGACGATCGCCCGTTTATGTTTCATTTCCTTAATCTGAAAATCAGAACTAATGATTTCAATAAAACCATTTCATTTATTGAAAAAACCTGGAAAGAGATGGAACCGGTTCAGCCATTTAACTATCGCTTTTTGGATGAAACCCTCGACAAACAGTATGCACAGGACAGCAGGATGGCAAAAATCATTTTTATTTTTACTGTACTTGCCGTAATTATTGCTTGCCTTGGACTCTTTGGACTTACCATGTTTACCATCGAACAGAAAAACAAAGAAATAGGGATACGTAAAGTTTTTGGAGGCTCCATTTCTTCCATTTCGCGTTTGCTGGCCGGTGATTTTTTGAAATGGGTGATTATTTCGTTTGTCGTTGTCGGTCCGGTTGCATGGTTTGTAATGGATAAATGGTTGCAGAACTTTCCTTACCGGGAAAAAGTTTCTATTGGCATATATCTTATCTCTTTTTTAATCATCGTAGCTATAGCGATGGCAACTGTTTTTGTTCAGATCCATCGTGCAGCCCGGATGAATCCGGTGGAAGCCCTGAAATATGAATAACAATTTAAAAACCGTAGCAATCGTTGATTTTTTATACTTTTGATAACAAAAAACGCACCTATTATGGAACCAGAAAACAATGATAATTACCGTCGGATGCCCCGGTGGGCTGCAAAAATAAACGACTGGGATAAATGGCCTCACAAACATGAACATCGCCACCGCAAAAAAAGCGATTTTGGTGGCGCAATAGTGACTAATCTTATCGTGCTTTATCTCATCAATAAAATTCCGGGCTGGAACCTGTGTTTTATTTCCGACGGCTTTCTGGCACTTTTATGGATAATAAACCTGAATCTTGTCATCAGGATTGCAGGAAACATCATCCTTCTGATTCATGATCAGCGGGCGGTTTACCGATTTATTCAACTGGCTTTTCATGTGGCTGAATTTATTACGCTTCTGTCGGTTTATTATATCTATCCGTTTCAATTTTCGGTATGCTATCACCATTGGGTCGACGTATTAATAAAATTGGGACTGATTCTTTCGGTAATCTTTACCGGAATTTCGGTAATCGGTCTTTTTTTCAAACTTGTTTTCGGAAATACTAAATAACGTTATGGTAACAGCAAAGCAAATAGAACAATTTCTGGCTCAGCCCGATTTTGCCGTGGTAGGCGTTTCGCGCAATCCCAAACAATTTGGGCACATTGTTTATAAAAAGCTTAAGGAAAACGGATTAAAGGTAATTCCTGTAAATCCGAATGCTACGGAAATTATGGGCGATGTTTGTTATCCCAACCTCAAATCGTTGCCTCAACCACCGGCTGCCGTGATTGTGCTTACTCCTTCTAAATTTACCGACAGTATTGTTAATGAAACCGTTTCGGCAGGTATCAAGCATTTGTGGATACAACAAACATCGCAAACTCCCGCCGCCCTCGAAATGGCTGAAAAAAATAATATTGATGTCATTTCTAAGCAATGTATCTTGAAATTTGCCAGACCTGACGGGATTCATAAATTTCATCGGAATATTAATAAATTTTTCGGGCTCCTGCCAAAATAATTTTCAATTAATCAAAGCAATGGAAGAAATAGTTAAAAATATCCGGGATTACTGCATCGCAAACGCCAACCCGGAATTGGTTAAAAAATACAGTCGCTATTTTAAAGAAGACTACGATGCCTATGGCCTGAGTTCCGAACAAATGCAAATAAAAACGGCCAGCCTGCTTTCGGAATATAAGTTATCGGCCAAACAGGTTTTGGAATTAGGCAATATTCTTTTTCAAAGCGGCAAATACGAAGAAGGCTCTTTTGCCATTGTGCTTTTGCAGAAACTCAAGAAAGAATTACAATCGGAAGCTTTAAACGGCATAGGAAAATGGTATGAAAATGGCATCAATAACTGGGCGCATAACGATGTAATTTGCGGCGAACTGATTTCATTTTTGTTGATCGAAGGCATCGTTTCCATGGATGATTTATCTGCCTGGCGGTCGTCAACCTTTCGTTTTAAAAGGCGGGCAGTCCCTGTAAGTTTGATAAAATTAGCTAAAACCAACAAAAAAATCATAGAAATGCTCGCTTTTATCGAACCCATGATGAAGGACGACGAACGGGTAGTTCATCAGGGATTGGGCTGGTTTCTGCGTGAAGCATGGAAAATTGACCCTGAACCGGTAGAAGTCTTTTTGCTGAAATGGAAAGATATCTCAGCAAGGCTTATTTTCCAGTATGCCACCGAAAAGATGACCAAAGAAAACAAGGAACGTTTTAGAAAAAGCAAATAAAATCCGGGAAATAGGTTGTGTCCGGCAGTGAATTTTATTGTTCGGTAAACAATAACAAAATCAATAAAATAGAGCATGGAATATTGTAATAATCCTTCAGGTATTAGCGATTCGGATTTGATTTCCGTTTATGATGAACTTCCCTTGTGGTCGGCACCATTTGGTTTGTTGTTGC
>JGI2065J20421_1001161_pt1 | contig 20535 bp, 18 predicted proteins | sample Biomet5_FD_20421 | JGI IMG/M metagenome (IMG submission 20421)
TAGTTGCTTAGCAATCTCTTCATTCGTGCGAATATTATATTGAAAGGTTGTATCACCTTTCTCGGAAACTACTTCTTTCACACCATGATGCGTCTCGCTCCACCAACGATTATAAATACTATTGTCATGGTTGCCTGAACAAGACACCGCTACTTTGAAGAAGTCCGGGTATTGCAAGATCGCTGCTGTCGACATGAATCCGCCTCCCGAATGTCCGTGAATACCTACACGGTTGATATCAATGAATTTATAACGATCGGCCAGTTGTATGATTGCATTCTTCTGATCTGCCAATCCGTAATCGCGCAGATTACCGTAACCATAATTATGATACCATTTAGAACGACTCGGATGTCCGCCTCTGTTGCCTACCGTGATCACAATGAATCCGGCCTGCGCCAACCTGTCGGTCCGTACATTCATCTTCCTGAACGGATATGAAGTGGCTTCAACCTGCGGACCCGGATATACATAGTCGATTATCGGATACACCTTCGTCGAATCAAAATCAAAAGGCTTATACATCACGCCATACAAATCGGTCACCCCATCGGAAGCTTTCACTTTGAACGGTTCCGGAAACTTATATCCGGCAAGCAGCAATTGCGAAAAATCACTTGTCTCCAAAGGCATTACCTTACGTCCCATATTATCGATCAGATCCGTTTGCGGAATAGTATTCACCCTCGAATAGTTGCTCACGATGAACTGTGCATTATCATCAATATGTACATCATGAAAATAATCGCCGGTCGAAAGCTGCTGCAGTCCGGTTCCATCGAGGTTGGCACGATACAGATGTTCGTAATACGGATTCTCATCAGGGTTTTTTCCATTGGCCAGAAAGTAGACCACACGTTTTGCTTCGTCCACTTTGATAATCTGACCCACATGCCATGGACCGGAAGTGATGCGGTTCTTCAACGTTCCCTTGTCATCATACAAATACAGATGCGCCCACCCGTCGCGTTCGCTCCATTGAATAAGCTCTTTTCCTCCATGGATAAGCGCCAACGGACGAATCTCCTGATAGGTATTCATGCGTTCTTTGATAATAGGAACGATCGAATCCTGCCCGATCGTATACGAACAGATATCTATACGATGAAGATCACGGCTTTGTCTTGTAACAAAGATTCGACTATTATCACCCAACCATACATAAGCCTGTTCTTTCTTATCACGCTGACTCTGCAACATGGGTTTATAACCCAGTCCTATCGTCTGATCTTTGAATGCCGAAGTCTGAATTTCCTTACAGCTGTTGTTAGACATGTCAAACATGTACAGATGTTCTATAGGTGCTTCCATTTCGCCCGGCATCTGATACTTGTAAGTCTCGAGCGTCGGTCTTGGAGAAGCCATCGAATGAATCACCCACAATTCTTTAACGGTCCGGCTGTCATCAATTGTAACAGCAAAATAACGCGAGTCGGGCGACCACACAATACCATACACCGGTCTGCGCTTACCATTCAAAAGTGTGTCTGTATTCAGTAAATTTTCAGGTTCGCCAAACCCAAAACTCTTTACACCGAAGGTAGTCAACTGCGTATCGGTCACCGTACTGTCTTTTTCATTTTCCTTCAGTTTCTCATAGTCGGCACGCGTCATTCTGTAAAGATTCAAATCTTTAGCATACACTACCGTTTTTCCATCAGGCGAAAATGAAGCCCAGTCAGGATATTTCGTGTCTTTCTTTTTATCCTTGAGCCACGTCAGTTTACGCGACAGATAATCATAAGAAAAATAGAATACCTCCTTTTTGTTCGCATCTTCATCTTTTTTGAGTGTTGTATCTTTTTTAGCCTCCTGCGACGAAGTTATTTGAAACGTAAATGTTCGTCCGTCGCTTTCCGTCTCCAGTTTCTCTATTGGAAGATGCTGAGCCGTAAACGGATCTTTTACGATCTCCGTGATCTGTGCTGCAATAGCATCCAGATCAAATAGCGGACGCTTCGTTCCTGCCGCAGGATCGACAACGAACCAGTCGTCGCCTTTGCTCGTCTTATATTCGTACCAGAAACAATTCCCTTTTTGAAACCAGTGCGGATCGACCATCGTTGTAAACAACATATTGGTCAATTTATCTTTGGTGAATCTTTGTGCCAAAGTATAATTAGCCGTTTCTGTACTATTCGTTTGTCCGAATATTGAAGCAGAGCCGCACAACAGGCATAACGACAATAACGATTTAAAAGTGTTTTTCATCTGATTAAACATAAAATGAGGCTGTACCAGAAATGCATCTGATACAACCTCGCCTATCTAAAATTCAGGCAACAGGTAATGTGCCGCCAATTAAAATGACAACCAAAAGTGAAAGGATAGCATATAATTCAGGGAATACGGCCTCAACCATAGTCACACCGAATACATTATGACCTGCACCGATACCAACGATACCATCGGCGCAAACTTCAGCCTGACGAATTGCAGAGAAAAATCCGACGAATCCTAAAACCAAACCTCCACCGAAAACAGCGGTTGCCGACAACATGGAAATGTTAGCTACCAAGAATTTCTGCATCATAAAATATCCCACAAAACCATACAAACCCTGCGAAGAAGGCAACGCACTCAATGCAATGTAAGTACCCAGCGCATCCGGATTCTTTTTCATTGCACCTATGGTTGTCTTACCACAGATTGTAACACCATAACTACTGCCGATGAAAGAAAGACCTGTCATCAATGCAATACCCAAATAAGCTAATAAAATCGGTTCCATAATGAAATTGTTTTAATTTATATTTTTGTTATTATTCTATTTTATTGTGATATAAAAATCTGTTTACGCTTTTTTGAATGGCAAATATTCTTTGCCTCCGCCTTCAAAATCGGCATTCTTATAATACTCCACGAATATCAAACGCAACGGATGAACCAGCGAACTGATCGTACACAGACCAAAATTGATGGTATGCCCTGCGGCCAGAATCAACAGCATACAGGGGATGCGCAGTAGAATATTCAGACTCGACGTCATATCAATAGCCAGCGTGTTAAACACACCGCCCAGGATCGACCCTGTCAGGCCGATGGCAAACAAACGAATATACGACAGCGTGTCGCCCAGTAATCCGGAAGCCATTCCATAAGCGGTCCACAGTCCGTTGCCGAAATTGAGAAAGATGTTCTTCCCCGGAATATTATAGAAGAAGGCTATCAGCAAGCCCAAAGCTGCAATGCCATAGCAGATGTTCTTCACCATTTCCGGAAGCTGAATTTTCAATACCGGAAGACCTAGAGCCACACAGAGTGAAATGATGACGAACACCCAAGCCATTGGTGCCACACCATACTTGCTTCCGCGTTCGGACATGATCTTCAGTGCAGCTACAGTTTTTCCAAAGATGATCTGAACCAAACCAATCACTATTGACAGTGTCATCAGATTATCGCTCGTTAAAAAATAACTTTTTACTGATTTGAAAGCCGGAACATCTACCAGAGCTATGCCAAAGAACGAACCTGTAAGTGTACCCACAATGATCGCAGCCAAACCCAGCCACTGAAACAATTCAAATACAGGCTTAGTCGTTTCCTTTGCTTTCCGTTTCAATAATGTACATGCTATGACCACCAGCAATCCGTATCCGCCATCGCCAAAACATAATCCGAAAAACAACATGAAGAATGGTGCGAAAAACGGTGTAGGATCGAACTCGGCATAATTCGGAAGCGAGAACATCCGCGTGATAGGTTCATAAACGCGTGTAAAACGGTTGTTGTGCAACTTGATAGGCACTTTTTCGCCATCGGCTATATCCAATGGCATATAATAGTAATCCCCTTTATTCAAAACATCCTCCATCTTCTGAACATCCTCTGTAGGCAGAAATCCTTCCAAAAGCATTAACTTATCATCAGCCTCCGTATCTGTCTGATAAATGGTGTTCGACATGTTGAACTCGTTCTGAATCGTTTTATCCACCTCGATCAACGTCTNNTATTGCTCTGCAGCATACACTTTCTGCTCTTCAATAACGTTTTTAAGGTCCTTCTGTACTTCAAGATAAGCCTTATTCAGTTCAGGCTGGCTCTTGGGCGGCATCTTCGGACGATCGGCATCAATTTCAATAGGTACACCTTTCTTGGTAACTGTTACAAAATACGAAACCGATTGAAACGAATTGACCAGAAACGCATGGTATTCTTCCCCCCATTTCGGCTCATACTTGGCCGTCGGACAGGTAAAAAACGTCACCTCCAGTCCGGATTTACGCAACCGGTTAATATATTCGTAGCTGAAATCGCCCCAAATATCCATGTATGCGATATCTTTTTCCAATGAGGTCTGCATTGTACGCAACTGTGCCTCTTTCTCCAACAATATATCCAGTTTGTCCACAAGCTTCAGGCCTTCTTCTTTGGTGAGCCGTCTTGCCTCGGACACTTTTACGTCCTTGTTATTAGCAATCGAACGTTTGCAAAATCGGAGCGTCTGATCGATACGTTTACGATCGGCCAGTAAGGTCTGCAGCGAAGCGTTATCGAGTACCGAATTAAACTGCTTAACATGCACCACTCCCAGATCGCGCAACGTATTAAGGAAACTGTCATATTCCTTGTGGAACACCAGAAAAGCATACTTACTCATCTTTACTATCATAGCTCAGCCTCCTTTATCATTTCTTGAGTATTTTTCTTTTCCTGATTTGCCCGCATGATCTTCTGCGACGATTTTGAAAGACTCTCTTCGTCTTCCATGAACCGTTTCACTTTCCTGATCGCATCCTTATATCCCGGAATCTGTACCTTCTCAAAAAGATTCACTTTCTGAGTCGTCTTCTTCCTGGCATGTTCAAGTAACTCCAATTTCATCTCCGAAAATTCAGCTTCAATACCGATATGTGCCAATTTTTTGAGCAAATCGATACCATCGGCAAACCATGCCGGAGCATTAAAGAGACTGTAGTGTCCGATATCAAACTTAATAACGTCCAGAACCGGAACAATCACACCTGCAATCTTTTTTGTCGAAAGAGAGACATCTTTCACGGCAATGAGTTCAGGTTTGAATTCGTTCCACAGCGCCACCATATCCTGATAGCTCTGAATCTCCTTTTCCAATTGAAGTTCCAACCTGTTCACCTCGTCGCGCGTGTGCTTCACTTCGAGTCGAAGCGCGCTCTCCTTGCTTTTAATTGTAGGGAGCGAACGTTCACGCATCTTCAACTGTTTCTCCAGCTGCTGAAGCGAAGTTTTATTATATTGAAACTTTATTGCCATAAGCCACTAATCCTTTTTCCAATATTTATCAACCAAAGCCTGCTTGATATTAACTTCGGCCGGTTGGAAATATTTAGCTAACAAGTTCCAAGCCACATCGAGCATCTCCGTCGTGTTCAGATTGACGTCGATAGCCAACAGTTTTTCCGAATAATCTTTAGCAAACGCCAGTGTACGGTTATCGTAGTCGGTCAAATCAAAACCATTTTCAAGCTTCGTCTTCGCATTGGCTGCATCAGCATACAAACGAACAGCGGCATTCATCACCTGCGGATGATCTTCGCGTGTCTTTTTCCCGGTAACATTCTGTTTCAGACGCGACAAACTGCGGAACGGATCGACGATAACCTTGCCGATATCACTATCCTTACGCAGATATAACTGTCCTTCCGTGATATATCCTGTATTATCAGGAACAGCATGTGTAATATCTCCGCCTGACAACGTCGTTACCGCAATGATCGTTATTGAACCGCCTTCAGGAAACTGAACGGCTTTTTCATAAATCTTTGCCAAATCCGAATAAAGTGAACCCGGCATCGAATCCTTCGAAGGAATCTGATCCATACGGTTCGACACGATAGCCAATGCATCAGCGTAGTTGGTCATATCAGTTAAAAGTACCAGAACCTTCTCGTTCTTCTTTACAGCAAAATATTCGGCTGCACAAAGCGCCATGTCCGGAATCAGGATACGTTCTACCGAAGGATCCTCCGTCGTATTGATGAAACTCACAATACGGTCGAGCGCCCCCGCATTACTAAATGCATTTTTGAAGAATAAATAGTCATCATTCGACAATCCCATACCGCCAAGAATAATCTTGTCGGACTGGGCACGCAGCGCTACCAGTGCCATAACCTGATTGAACGGTTGATCCGGATCGGCAAAGAACGGAATTTTCTGCCCGGTTACCAGCGTGTTGTTCAAGTCGATACCGGCAATACCGGTAGCAATAAGCTCCGATGGCTGTTTACGACGAACAGGGTTTACCGAAGGACCGCCTATCTCCACATCTTCGCCCTCAGGCATTGGTCCGCCGTCAATGGGTTCGCCATAAGCATTGAAAAAACGTCCGGCCAACTGGTCACCGACCTTCAGTGAAGGCGCTTTTCCCATAAACACCACTTCGGCGTTGGTGCGGACACCTTCCGTACCAGAGAACACCTGCAACGTTACTTCGTCGCCCATAATCTTCACCACCTGAGCCAGCTTTCCGTCAACGGAAGCCAATTCGTCATACCCTACCCCTGTTGCCTTCAGCGAACAGGTCGCTTTTGTAATCTGGGTAATCTTTGTAAATATCTTTTGAAATGCCTTCATAATTATCACTTTTCGATTTTCTCACTCAACATTTGCTTACACTGCGCGTCAAACTCATTAAATTCCTTACTGTTAAACTTGGTATAGTTCATCTGTTTAAGAATATTGATCATCTTCTTAAAATAATCCATAACTTCAAGGAACGTATCAAACTTAAATTCTGAATGGCATATACTTACAACCAGATCCATCATATATTCCTGTCGTTCCAGAGGGCAAACAGCATCGACAGCATCGAATGCATCTTGCTGAAGAATAACAAAGTCGATCAGTTCGGATTTCCAAAACGTCACGTGGTAATCGACCGGCACACCATCGTCGCCCAAAATATTTATCTGCTCCGAGATTTCCTTTCCTCGCAGCATACGCGTTTTTATCTCATTTACACTGTCGAGCCATTTCGGAGAGATCTTTTCAGAGATATATTGTTGAAACTCCGGATATTCCAGATATTTCGAATAACTTTCTATCGGATTGACCGCCGGATAACGTTTACGGTCAGCACGTTCCTGTTCCAAAGCATAGAAACAACGTGCAACCTTCTTCGTATTCTCCGTCACAGGTTCCTTCAAGTTTCCACCAGCGGGTGAAACCGTACCAATAAACGTTACCGAACCCGTCTTTCCGTTGTTCAGGATCACATATCCTGCCCGTGCATAGAAGTTTGAAATGATTGCCGACAAATCCATAGGGAAAGCATCCGGCCCGGGAAGTTCCTCCAGACGGTTCGACATCTCACGCAACGCCTGGGCCCAGCGCGAAGTGGAATCGGCCATCAATAAGACCTTCAGCCCCATACTTCTGTAATACTCGGATATCGTCATCGCCGTATAGACTGATGCTTCACGCGCAGCTACAGGCATATTTGATGTATTTGCGATGATAATCGTACGTTCCATCAACTTTCGTCCTGTGTGCGGATCTATCAGTTCAGGGAATTCAGTAAACACCTCTACAACCTCATTCGCACGTTCGCCACAAGCAGCGATCACCACGATATCAGCCTCAGCCTGTTTTGAAATAGCATGCTGCAGCACCGTCTTTCCTGTACCAAACGGGCCCGGAATGAATCCTGTTCCGCCTTCAACGATCGGGTTCACCGTATCAATAGTACGGACGCCCGTTTCCAGCAGTTTGAATGGACGGGGTTTTTCTCTGTAGCAAGTAATAGGACGCTTAACAGGCCATTTTTGCACCATAGTCACATCAACATCCTTGCCGCTCTCGTCAATCAGGACAGCCACAACCTCATTTATAGTATAATTACCGGCATCAACTATTTTTTTAACGGTGTAAATTCCTTCAAACACAAAAGGCACCATGATCTTATGTGGCTTCAGATTTTCTTCTACTTCGCCCAGCCAGTCGCCTGCAACGACCTTGTCACCTACTTTTGCCAACGGCTTAAAATTCCACAGTTTATCGTTATTCAATGGAAATGTATATTGTCCGCGACGCAAGAACACGCCATCCATCTTATCGAGGTCGTTCTGCAAGCCATCGTAATTGCGCGACAACATACCCGGTCCTAATGTTACTTCCAACATGTGACCGGCAAATTCAGCCTCATCGCCCACCTTCATTCCACGTGTACTTTCGAACACTTGTACAAAGGCGTTCTTACCTATTACCTTAATTACTTCCGACATCAGCTTTACGCCACCGACAGAAATGTAACAGATCTCATTCTGAGAAACCGGCCCTTCAACCTCCACTGTAACCAAATTAGAGACGATTCCCTTTACAATACCTTTTGTAGCCATATAATATTATTTATCATTATTTTTTCTAAACTCATCCAAAGCATTTCGGCTTCCCGTCTTCATCATGCCCACAATCTCACGAAACGACTTTTCACCGGCAGCCTTGTCAAGTGTCAGCCATCTCTCAATCATTTCGAGCTTCAAAAGGTAAGCAAAAAGACTTGTGATGTCAAATGGAACGTAGAACGTCTGATCGTCAAGCCATTGCCATTTCAGCGCGTCGATTTTTCTTTCGCGGGTCATCAAATCCGTTTCATCGGCCAAATGTTGTACCGCAGCCAAATGTTCGTATTCGTCACTTAGTCCGAAATCGCGGGCGTTCGACGAACGCAGTAACTCGGCTACCTCATTATTGCCCACAATATATTGTGCCTTATCCAGACCATACTTCCTGCACGTCATAACGATAAGCAGGTTGTTGATGTTCAGATTCAGTTCAAACCATCTTGCAACGAATTTATTCCTGCATTTCATGGCATACTGATAGTAATATCCTGCCAAACAATCTTCCCAAAGCACATCTCTGACAGCCTCGCTTTTCTCACTGTCAACATAAGTTTTCAAAAAATCCACCATATACGCAGGTACATGCTTATTTTTCGGCAACTTTTCTTCATTATTTAATGCCTTATAGATAGCATCGAACTCTTCGTCCGTAATACTTCCCTGAGAATCCCGTTCCGCTTTCGATCCCCTGAGAAACGCAATCAGGTTCTTGTTATCGAACTTAAAAAAAAAGAGGTCGAACAGTTTCTTGTCGGCCGTTGTCAAAACACCATTCAGTTCTTCCCTAAAGCCGGCAACCGTATATGCCAGCTTACTATCATCGAAAGTAATATCCGGAAGCCCTGCAACCAAACAATAATATTTACTCATAATCAGAACAACATATCTATTAAGCGAGGGCGCAAAAATTCTTTGAAAAAGGAGATAAACTCTTCTTCACCAAAGTTCACCTTATACGAACCGTCGGCCGGAAGAATGGTGAACGAAGTCGGCTTGCCATTCACCTTTTCGATCTTGACTCCGTTATCGAGCAGAGCTTTTGCATTCGATTCAAAATACGCAGTCAATGATTCAGCCTCGGCGCTCTCGATAGTGACTGAGCCGTCTTTGGCCCAATTCTTTACCAACTCGAGAATTATTTTCTGCATAAAATTCTTATCGGCGACGACGGCTTTCACGTTCGTCGACACGATGGAACCTGTAATAAGATTCATCACCTCGCTCTTCAACGCTTCAAGCGACTGCGATCCAAAAAGTTTAATTTCGGCTTCCGTGTTCTTCTTCAGTTCGGCGGCCTGCTTTTCAGCAGCAGCAATAATACGTTTCGCCTCTACATTAGCATCGTTCAGAATAGCTTCTTTCTTAACATTAGCATTTGCGATGATTCGTCCTGCTTCTTCATTTCCCTTTTCTACTCCTTCTTTGTAAATTTTCTCTGTCAGTTCCTGAATCTTCGTATCCATTTTATATATCAAAATTTAATTGTTTCCTGATACTAAAAAAAGTCATCGGCTAGCGATGATCTTTTGCCACAAAGTTAATGTTTTTTGCAAATCACAATCATATTAGTAGCAAAATTTATCGCTAAATTTAATTTGTATTATGATTTTATCATTTTATACCATTCTGGCAATGTACTCCTATTTAGCACAAATAGCCTAAGATATACCAACTAAGTATAATAAAAAAACGCTCCAATCATTTCTTATTTATATGCTTATAAACTCTGATAATCGTAACACAATTGTAACACCTATTTCATATTGGCGAAATATTTATATCCGACTTTTGTAAAAAATAATTATATTTGTAATATCAAACTTGAAACATTTTATGGAGGCACCTAAAATACTTGTTGTTGATGACGAAGAGGATATTTGTGAAATTCTCAGATTCAATCTGGAAACTGAAGGTTACACGGTTGAAACAGCATACAGCGCAGAAGAAGCTTTGCGAAAAGATATTCCGTCGTTTCAACTCCTGATGCTGGATGTGATGATGGGAGAAATATCCGGATTCAAGATGGCAAATATTCTACGTAAAAACAAAGACACCGAAAACGTTCCAATTATTTTTCTGACGGCAAAAGACACCGAAAACGATATGCTTACGGGATTCAATTTAGGTGCTGACGACTATATTTCAAAACCATTTTCAATCAAGCAGGTCCTTGCACGCGTCAAGGCCGTGCTCCGCAGGACCTCTGATAAAGAGAGCGAACAGGACAGCGAACTCCTTTGTTACGAAACGCTTGCGCTCGATATAAAGCGAATCAGGGCGACAATGGATGGGAAAGAAGTAGCGCTGACAAAAAAAGAGTTTGAAATATTGAAGCTTCTGCTGGAAAATAAAGGGGATGTATTTACAAGAGAAGAAATTCTGTCGAGAATATGGAAAGATGAAGTATATGTGCTGGACCGGACGGTCGACGTAAACATCACACGGCTGCGTAAGAAAATTGGGAGATATGGGAAAAATATCGTTACTCGTCTAGGTTTTGGTTATTGTTTTGAATACTAATATTATGAACAGATATAGAATTTCCTTCAGCCAGCGACTATTCTGGTCAATCTTTGCTATGTTCCTCGGATTCACTGCATGTTTTCTGCTCTTCCAATATCAACGTGAACATGAATTCGCCGAAGAAAAATTAAATAATATGCTGGATAACTATAATCACCAGCTTTATCGTATTATCAGCAGGAACAATAATGATATAGCTGCTTCAGTACAATTATTTATCAGCGATATCTCACAGAAAGACTTGCGGGTCACCATCATCGACCCACAGGGGAATGTCCTTTTTGATAATAGCGATGCAAGCGAATTCAATAACCATAATAATCGTGTAGAAGTAAAAAAAGCGCGGCTGCAACAAAAAGGATTCGCTTTGCGCAAATCAAAAACGACAGGAATAAAATATTACTATGTAGCTACAAATATCGGCAATTATATCTATCGTTCAGCACTGCCTTGGGAGCTGTTTACACAAAAAGCGCTTACAATCGACACGCGTTTCATCTATTTCATTGGGATCATGATGCTCATATTTTTTGTTGTCCTTTCGCGATTCACATTTAGTATCGGACAAACGATTGCACGTCTGCGTGATTTTGCACTCAATATTAAGAGCGACCGCATCTCCGACAATGACTATCATTTTCCGAATGATGAACTCGGCGACATCTCACAGAATATCATCACGCTCTATCACCAACAACGCAAGCTAAAAAGACAACTGACACAAAACGTTGCTCACGAACTAAAAACACCGGTGAGCAGCATACAGGGATATTTGGAAACAATACTGAATAACAAAGATCTCGATGACACAAAACGACAGTTCTTTCTGGAACGTTGCTATTCACAAAGCACGCGACTGGCCTATCTGCTCAGAGACATGTCGGTGCTGAACCGTCTGGACGANGCGTCAGAATTATTTGACGTCGCAGAGGTGAACATCTCGACAATGCTTACTGAAATTGAAAAAGAGTGCTCACAAATGATGGAAGACAAAAAAATAACTTCAACGCTGAAAATCAGAGAGAACCTGGTAATCAAAGGAAATTATTCGCTTCTCTACTCCATCTTCCGTAATCTGTTCGATAACGCCATCGCTTATGCAGGCGAAAACACGCATATCGAAGTAGATGGTTTCAAAGAGGATGAAGACTATTGTTATTTTAAATTCTCGGATAATGGCGTAGGCATTGCCAAGGAACATCTGGAGCGCATTTTCGATCGCTTTTATCGCGTCGACAAAGGACGTAGCCGGAAGATTGGAGGAACAGGTCTGGGACTTTCGATCGTAAAGAATGCCATTAATTACCATAAAGGACAAATAACGGCCGAGAGTATTCTCGGAAAAGGCGTAACTTTCATATTCAGTCTAAAAAAAGACTGTACAAAAAAAGAATCAGAAGCCGACTAATTTTCGGTCGGCTGATACAAAAAACGTTTGATACTACGCTTCGGAGTCTTCTCAAATTCTTCCTGATAAAGACGATAACCCGAAATCTTAGAATAATGAGGAACTTCGCTGTTAAGTTCTTCGATATTTTTCTGCATGAACGATTCGATCTGGGAATGCTGTATTCCATCTTTGTCCACTTGTTCCCAATCAGGATAAATCAGTGCCATAAGCTTTCCGCCTTGCGAGATGACAAGCGATTCGGCAACATACATTTTGTTATTAAGCAAATCCTCGATCTCTTCAGGATAAATATTCTGTCCGTTGGAAGAAAGAATCATCGTCTTGCTCCGTCCGCGTATATAGAGAAAACCATCTGCATCGATCGTGCCCAAATCACCTGTACGTAACCAGCCATCGCGGGTGAAAGCCGCTTTTGTAGCTTCCGGATTCTTGTAATAACCAAGCATTACGTTCATACCACGGACAAGAATCTCACCCACTTTGCTTGACGGATCGTCAGAATCGATACGCACTTCCATACGATCGACAATACGCCCCACTGAGCCTTCCTTAAAAATATCCCATGGCGCATAAGCCACAAGCGGAGCGCATTCAGTCATGCCATAGCCCACAGTATAATGGAACTTAATGGAACGTAGAAACTTCTCGACTTCCTTATTGATGGCAGCTCCACCAATAACCAATTCGCCAAAATTGCCGCCGAATACGGCTTTGAGCTTTTTGCTAATCATATCATTGATCTTTGAATCAATATAAGGAAGTTTCATCAGCAGCTTAATCAAAGGCTTATCCAGCTCAGGAAATACACGGCTTTTGACAATTTTCTCAATGATCAGAGGAACGGCGAGAATTAATATCGGCTTAATGGTAGCAAACGCTTCGATGATGATGCGCGGGCTGGGCGTACGCGTCAGGAAATGAACATGGCAGCCTTTATTGACTGAATTGAGTACTTCGAATGCCAAACCATACATGTGAGCCATCGGAAGCATGCACACGATATTATCACCAGGATGAACATATTCAAGATTGTCGTAGGCAAACTGAGTGTTACTCCACAAACTGCGATAAGGAATCATAACTCCTTTGGAGAATCCGGTTGTCCCGGACGTATAATTCAAAATGGCCAACTCATCGGGTTTCTCAACATGATATTTCACACTCTCGGGTGCAAAGACGCGAGGGAACTTCTTGCCAAAATACTTATTAATATTGTCGATGACGTTATATACATCTTTACTACCTTTGGACACCGAAAAATCTTCAAGAATCATGATCAGTTTCAAATCCGGCATCTTACTCTCATTCAGATTCTCAAAAATACTTGAACTGACAAAAAGGGCAACCGCGTCCGAATGATTTACTATATGATGAATATTATCCGGTTTGAAATCATGAAGAATAGGTACAACAACGGCGCCATAGGCCAGGATTCCAAAAAAGGTTATAGCCCAGTTTGAAGAGTTGCGGCCAATCAATGCGACTTTATCGCCCTCCTTCACTCCTGCATGCTCCAGCATAATACGCAGTTTCTCTATTTCCTGTGCCAAATCCTTATAATAATATGTGCACCCATTGTAATCAGAAAAAACGGGAAGATCCCAATTTTTCCTTATGCTGTTCTCTATGAGCCCTAAAAATCGCTGTTCCATTGTATTAATTTTTTCGTACCGAAAATGCGGCCGTTTTGTGCAAAGATAATAAAAAAACAACTACCCTTTCATTTTTATTCATATTATATCTTATGTCTGATCTGTTCCCGTACAGTCTATTCAGGCGAAGGCGGGTCGACTGATCCTTTTTTCTTTGTTTTTTTTATCCTCCCGCTTTTACGCAAAGCTTCTGCAATGATCCATTGAAGCTGGCCGTTCGTTGAGCGAAACTCATCGGCAGCCCAAGCTTCAATGGCATCCATCATTTCGGCATCAATTCGAAGTATGAAATTTTTTGTCGTACTTTTCTTTTCTGACATATTATTTTAGCGATCAATGATTGAGCGTTCCCGAATTGATTACAGGCTGAGCAGGTTCTTCTGCACATAAAACGACGAGCAGATTACTGACCATCGCTGCTTTCTTCTCTTCATCCAAATCAACAATCTCTTCATTGGAAAGTTTATCTAAAGCCATCTTTACCATTGAGACAGCGCCTTCAACAATTTTTCCACGGGCTGTGATGATTGCACTTGCCTGCTGACGACGAAGCATGATTGCTGCTATTTCAGGTGCGTATGCAAGGTAGTTGATGCGAGCTTCAATCACTTCTATTCCGGCCATTGCCAGACGTTCGTTGAGACGAGAAACAAGTTGTACGTTTATCTCTTCGCCGCCCGAACGGAGAGTAAGCTCACCATTCTCTTCATCGTCGCTATTATCATAAGCATATAGATTGGCTACCTGACGAAGGGCAGCATCGCTCTGAACCTTCACAAACTTCTCAAAAGCATTCATCCTATTTACCAAAGCAGCAGTTAATGATTCTTTACTGTTGCCAGTCTCGGCCATTGTCTGAGAATCTATTTCAAACATAGCTTTATAAGTATCTTTCAGTTTCCAAACCATAACCAAACCGATCAGTATAGGATTGCCCACCTTATCATTCACTTTTATCGGCTCCGGATTAAGATTGCGAGATCTAAGCGACAGTTTCTTGGCAATCAGGAACGGATTCACCCAAAACAAACCGGTCTCACGAAATGTGCCTTGGTATTTACCAAAAAACAACATGACCCGAGCCTCATTAGGTTCCAATTGCATATATCCGCCAAGCGAAATAAAGAAAAGTAAAGCAAATACAACAAATAAAATGATCCACAATGCATTGTTGCCATTATTGACAAACGTCACAATACATATTGCAACCAAAGCCAATAGTAAAAAATCAAAGAACAAGGCTAAAAAGCCATTCATTTTAAATCCTTTAAAATCAAATTCTTCTGCTATCATAATTGTAATGTTTAGTGATATTATTTTGATATCACAAAGATTTCACAAAATATTTTACTTTTACAAGCGTTTGAACAATTATTTTTTATTGCACATTCATTTTTTTTTGTTTCTATTCTTCTTTTACTATCTTCGCAGAGTATTTGGTAAAAATAAAATACAAAATAGTTTTTTCATGAAAAAGACGAGTTGGATATTCAAGAAATACATACAGATAGCAATTGTGATGTTACTATTTTCAAACATTGCCATTGCCCAATCAGATGAATCAAAAGACAATCCAGACATGAAGCGCAACAATACGCTAGCCGACACGACCAGACAATTGTTTTCAACGACTGACCGCCAATTACAAAAGCTGACTGTAGAGCAACTGCAAAACAACGCGGCGGGTACAGTTCAACCGTTATCGATCTCTCCTCATTTTCAACGCTATCTCGACAAAGGCTACGAAACACTCAGTCCCGGATATTTTCTGATGAGCAAGAATCCCACCAACTACGGCGATTACAATACCTCGGGTGTGATTAAACAGTTTCGTCACAGTGCTTTCATCGGAGCAGGATCAGTGGAAACTGTAATGGGAACGGGAAACATAGGCAACGCAAGTGTAGCCTATCAGCAAATGCTGGGAAGCCGCGTGATGCTGACGGTTGGAGCGAATGTATCGAAAACAACATTCACACCAATGCGGTATATATCAGTAGGATCATCGGCTTCGTTGAGTTACATGCTGAATGACAGGCTCTCATTTACGGCGTTCGGCGACTACACACGAAGTATGACAGGCCCCTACTCAAACCTCAACATAGGCGGATTTGCAAGCATCGGACTTTCGAATAAATTCGGGCTGGATATTGGTGCGAACAATTACTACGATCCGATGTATCGCCAATGGCAAACAGAACCGATCGTCTACCCTTACTTCAAATTGGGTGGACAAAAGCTAGGTTTCGACTTCGGACCGCTTATAAAAGATATGTTAATCAACCTGTTTGACAAAAACAAGAACAAAGATTTCATGGGACCAATGGGCCCGGACAGACAGCTGAGAGCGATTCAGATGCGTCCACGACAAATGTATCAATAAATTTTTTAGAAAAATATTTGCATTAAAAAAAAGAATATGTACCTTTGCACCCGCATTACAAAAATATGCAATCAGGTCGATTTGCTAGCTCAGTTGGTAGAGCACATCCCTTTTAAGGATGGGGTCTTGGGTTCGAACCCCAAGCAGATCACAAAAGACGGATTTAGAGGGATACTGATAAAGTATCCCTCTTTTCGTTTATATATATGCACTTGCGTTCCAATTCAAATCCAGATTTATTTGAGTCGGGACGTAAACACATTGGACTTGGCAAGTGTAGGCCCAATGAACTTAGAGACATGATTTCGTAACCGGAAGTCCAGAAAGAGTTAAAACGCTGAAATGACATCATTTCAGCAATGATCTTGTCCGATGACGAGATGACAGTTCAGCAGTTTGATAGCTATTACTCTAGGTAAAAAGAAATCCCGAGACGGATCGAATCAGTGCATACTTAATTTCGCCAATAAGTTCTTTAAAGGATAAAAGATTACCACTTACATTTCAACGCATATTTCACTAGTAATATCAATACTGGTACTTCTATCAGTGGTCCTATAACAGCGGCGAAAGCTTCGCCGGAACTTACGCCAAAAACGGCTATGGATACGGCTATGGCCAATTCAAAATTGTTTCCGGTAGCAGTGAATGCTATCGATGCCGATTTGTCGTAAGGCACGCCAATATGTTTTGTAAACCAGAACGATGAGAAAAACATGATGGCAAAATACAATATCAACGGTACTGCAACAAGCAGAACGTCCAACGGCAATTTTACGATATATTCCCCTTTGTATGAGAACATGACTATAATTGTAAACAGAAGAGCAATAAGTGTTATCGGACTTATCTTCGGAACGAATCGTTCGTAATACCAGTCGTTACCTTTTATATTGCGGAGTACGCTTCTTATGATATAACCTGCAGCAAACGGTATACCAAGATATACGAGCACGCTTTTGGCTATCATCCACATCGTAATCTTCCTAACAATATCTGTGGATGGGAGGCCTATCCAGTCAGGAAATACAGCGATAAAGAAATAGGCATAAACAGAATAAAACAGGACTTGGAATATACTGTTGAGAGCCACAAGCCCGGCACCATATTCACTACTGCCTTTCGCAAGGTCGTTCCACACCAGCACCATTGCGATACAGCGTGCCAGCCCTATCATAATGAGCCCGTACATGTATTCCGGATGTGCAGAAAGGAATAATGCCGAAAGGGCAAACATCAGCACAGGACCAACTATCCAGTTTAATATCAGCGAGATTGCAAGCACCTTCTTATCGGCAAAAACACGGCCCAATTCCTCATATTTCACCTTTGCTAGTGGTGGAAACATCATCAATATCAGTCCTACCGCTAATGGCATATTTGTGGAACCAACTTCAAAATATGCCCAGAATTCCACTATCTTAGGGTAAAAATATCCTATACCAACACCTATAAACATCGCCAGGAATATCCATAGCGTAAGATATCGGTCTAAAAAAGCCAATTTTTTCATTTTACATCCTTATTTATAACGTCTGTTTAAATGATTATAGTGAATCATTACACGAACATTTTGGTAATTCCATCTTCTTTATATCTTTCATATAAAATGAGAAGAAACAGTTTTTTATTTCATTTCTGATACGACGGAACTCGTCTATAATGAATTCTGTATCACCTGTGACTGCAGCCGGATCATCAAATCCGAAATGCAAACGATGTTTTACCTTGCCTGCAAAGTTCGGACAATTCTCATTAGCCCCTCCACATACGGTAATCACATAATCCCATTCCTCATTCAGATATATCTCCACACTCTTCGGGTAGGCATTACTAATATCTATGCCTACTTCATTCATCACCTTAACAGCAATCTCATTTATCTTTTCAGCTGGTTCTGTACCCGCCGAAAAGACCTCTAATGTATTATCAAAAGATGACATAAATGCCTGTGCCATCTGACTGCGACAACTGTTACCAGTACATAATATCAATATTCTTCTGTTCATCTTTTATATATTTTTCCATGTAACCAAGGCTGTATTGCCATGAGATAATTGTTCTACCCTTTTTATCCATTTGGACTCCGATTCCGCTTTTGATTTTAAAAGGGGATCATTTGTATTTGTGAGTGATAAACATGAATTCACGATCCACCATTTATTATAAATTCCTGCCCGTTGTAAGTCTTTTTGCAGACGCTCTGCTTCAAATACAGGAGTAGCTTCAGGCAATGTAACAATGATTATCTCCGTTTCATCCGAATTGCGCAACCGTGGTAACAGATTTTTTACTGAATCAGGGATATCCCCTTCTGTACGTTGTACCTCTTTATGATAACTTTCTGTTGCATCTAGCAATAGTAGAGTGTGACCTGTCGGTGCTGTGTCTATAACTACCGTTTCGTCTTTTGCCCTATCCACTATTTCTGCAAACGCTCTGAAAACAGCAATTTCTTGTGTACAGGGTGAACGTAAATCTTCTTCTATATACGCCATATCTTCTGGCATAACGCTTTGTACGGCCTTATTACGCACCTCATTTTTATAAGATTCCAACACTTCTGTTTCATCTATCCGACTGACTGTGATACCTGCTTGCATAACAAGATTATAATTCAGATGATTAGCCGGATCGGTTGTGGCAAGATGCACCTTCTTCCCCATCTTTTTTAATTTAAGAGCTATTTCAGTAGCTAAAGTAGTTTTGCCCACACCACCTTTTCCCATCGTAAAGATAACTCGTTTTCCCGATGTATATAGGTCATTAACCAGTTCATCTATATCTTTGGTTTGTGTAATTCTTTTATAAGTTGTACTATCTGTGAAGTTATCATAAGATAACATATGGCGGATATTCGTAATATCAGATAAATTATATGACCGCAAAGGGACATAATAAGATGGATATTTCAATAATTCTTCGGGTAAATTCTTTATTGCGAGCTGTTGCCGTTCGTATATTTGTTTAGATACTTCATCTGTCTGATCCACTTTTTCCAATATCCCATTTATAACAAGTAACTGGTTCTTAATTCCAAGTAATTGCAATTCATGCGAAGAACGCATAGCCTCTTTAAAAGGCAAAGCATCCGGACGACTTACCAAGATTAATCGTGTCGCATTGGCATCCGAAAGTGCTTCGACAGCTTTTTTGTAAATGTCTTTACGCTCTTCCAGGCCGGATAATTGTCCAAGGCAAGACGCCCCGTGGGTACTTTCACTGATAAACGTACTCCATGCAGATGGCAACTGGAGCATACGTAAAGTATGTCCGGTAGGAGCTGTATCAAAAATAATATGATCAAATTCTTTTGCTTTCCCTGCATCAGTAATGAAATCAGAAAACTGATTGAAAGCTGCAATTTCCACTGTGCATGATCCTGACAATTGCTCTTCCATGTTCTTAATGACACTTTCGGGCAATTTATCTCTATATGGACCGATAACACTTTCTCTATATTCCGCTGCTGCTTGTTCGGGATCAAGGTTAACAACAACGAGCCCCGGAACCTCTTTTATGATTGTACCATGACCATTTAGGGTTTGGTTAAAAACATCTTGCAAATTTGAAGCAGGGTCAGTGCTAATAAGCAATATCTTTTTACCTATATCTGCTAAACCGACAGCCGTAGCACAAGCAAGAGACGTTTTGCCTACGCCTCCTTTTCCTGTAAAGAAAAGATATTTCGTTAAGTTTATATCCGATATATTATATTTTTGCATTGTTCTCTTATTATTTAGTAATAGGTATAAATTCAAGGTTGACGCCTGTCCAATCACTCATTTCTTTCGTTGTTGGATATACCTTTGTCACAGCAATATCACCATCCACAAGAGTTATTGGCAAAACTTCTGCCCCATATTGTTTCAGATAGTCGTTAATTGTCTTGTTGCTTACATATGCTTGAGGTTCATCTCGCAAGTTATGACGGGTTACGGTGATACCTCTTTTCTTTAGATTATCTATTACGACTGCAATCCTCATTAAATCGGGATTGATATTTGTTCCACAAAGCCCTGTAGGACAACACATAGCAGGGTCGAATATTTCTATCTTTTTCATTATTATGTAAATTATAAATTAAATACAATAAAATAGTAAATGCCTACCGCGATGAACAGGATAGCGACAATCATATTAAACCATTTCTGGAACACCTTCATCCTGTTATAAAACTTGCCAACTCCCGCCATGCTATAGGCAAGCAGCCACGCCACAAGTATCACAGGCAGTCCG
>JGI2065J20421_1001177_pt1 | contig 20300 bp, 18 predicted proteins | sample Biomet5_FD_20421 | JGI IMG/M metagenome (IMG submission 20421)
TTCGCAGTTGAGCAACGAACCAAGGAAATAGGGATTCGAAAAACCATGGGCGCTTCGGCGATGAGCATATTCTTTCTCATTTCGAAGGAGATTATTACATTGGTTACTATTGCAACGGCAATTGCCCTACCCATTACCTACTTCCTCGCCAAGGCATGGCTGCAAAACTACTACTACCGCATAACCCTTAGCCCGTTCAATTTCCTAGCAGGCTTCCTTGCGGCTTTACTCGTCGCCATTTCAACCATAAGTTACCTCACCATTAAGGCGGCAAAAGCCAATCCAGTGGATTCCTTAATTTACGAGTAAAAATAACAAGCCCTTCATTTTACTGCCTACAAAAACAGTAAATTGAAGGGCTAAATGTATAATGCTAAAATTGAACAGAACTTCTACGATGCATGAAATACTTTAGCACGACCTGATCAACAAAAAAAGTAAAAAAGGCAGCCAGCACAATTTCGCCAATTGGAATAAAGTTGTGAGTGAAAAAGGAAACCCATTCGATGCTTTTTAACGATTTATCCATATTAGCCCAAAAAAGAGTTCCTCCAAGTACAATAAGTACCCCAATCACCACCAATACCTTAAGGCCAAAATCGAGCAAGAGTTGACGCCAAGCAATTTGACGCTCAATGCGAGCAACAACACGATCGGCAAATGACGCTGGAATGTCAAACTCCGGTGCAGCAGATAGAGCTTGGTCTATAAGCTGGTCAAGATTGTCGGGTAACGATTTGCTGTTCATGGTTATAAAGATAGCTGTTTGTCGTTATTTAATATGCGTTCTTCCGCAATGTCAGGAAACTGTTTTACCAGTGCATCGTGTATCAACTTGCGGCCACGGTTAAGGTAACTCTTTATGGTTCCCTCCTGCATACTGGTAATATCTCCAATTTCCTGTATCGAAAACTCCTCCAAGTAGAACAGCGTCATAACTGTTCTGTAGTGAACTGGCAGCTGGCCAACCAACAGATGAACCGACCGCTTAAGATCGCTGCTCTGCAAAAGTTCGGAGGGCGTTTGAGGAGACGGCAGTGAGATGGAAAAATCTTCCATGTTTTCAGTAAACTGCAATTTTTCTTTTCCCCTTCTGCGAATATGGTCAATGCAGGTGTTGTATGCAATGGAGCCAATCCATGTTGATAGCTTGGAGTCGCCCCTGTAGCCATTAATATTTCGAAACACCCGAATAAACACCTCCTGGCATATATCCTCCGCATCCTCCTGTTGACGAACCATACGCAGCACCATATGCCAAACCAGCCTCTGGTACTTACTTACCAGAAAACGAAAGGCGTTGGTATTACCACATTTTATCTGTGCTATGAGATCTGCGTCGGTCATCTACACTATTTGTCGGAACAAGCTATGAAAAGGTTGCAGAAAATTGGAAAAGTAACTCGAATTATTTTTCAATCTAAAATAAAATGCAAAGAACTACGAAATAGTGCCATTACCATTTCATCGCTTTGTTAATAGTTTGGGGATATAAATCACAGCTTTATTTACAAGGGTGAAGAAAAAAAACCTCCCTGCTGCAACCTTTTGTTGACTTCTATCGACCAATGGAACAGAACTAACACTAAAAAACAGAATTATGCAAGACGTATTTACAACGGCGGTAGTTTTCTTCGGTATTTACTACATCCTAAGAATGTTCACCAACTTCCTNCTCAAGCGAAAAATTATTAAAACTGGGCATATTGGTAAAGCGGACATTCTGAACGAGGTGATGGTTCCGCCGCAGGAAAATGAAAATCGCTATCCAACACTCAAGTGGGGATTAGTTGCTCTAATGGCCGGTATAGGTTTGCTGGTCGACGACCAGTTTTTTAATACTACCGGCGACTACTCTGGATATGCACAGCACGGCATGGCTCCTTTTGGAGTTGAGCTGATGTTTATTGCAGCAGGTTTTCTGATCTACTTCTTCATAGCTAATGCAAAGAAAAAGTAGCACGTGAAAGTTTTGAACGTTTAATGGTTAGTGACCAAAAAGCCCTTTTAAACAAAGGGCTTTTTGTATTACAAATAGTCCTATCCGTCTCTTTGTCAAAATAAATATTGGCTAAATCATCATACCAAAACAATCAAAGCGTTTTGAGGTTAAATAATGCGCACCGAGAACAATCTGAGTATCTTTCGGCATGAAAACGATTTTTGCTTTTCTTCTTCTTTTTTCTCCCTTGTGGTGCTGGACCCAGCCGTCCATAAGCTATCCAACTACTCCAACCCATCCAGTGAGCGACACCCTGTGGGGAACGGTGGTTACCGATCCATACAGGTGGCTTGAAAACGTTCATGACACCGAAGTAACGCAGTGGATTTCGATGCAAGAAAAGTTAACCAAACGTTATGCTCGATGGAAGACTACGAACGATCCGTCGGTGAAAAAATTATCGGAAGTGAGCTACCAACCGCTGATTAGGCAGGGGCATTACTATTTTCAGTTGAGCTATGCAAGTAGTGGTGAGACGCAATCGCTCTACTACCAAACGGCATTTGACCAGAAGCCAATCCTTCTCTTCAATCCAAATCGTTTGGATAAAAAGGTAACTGCCATTAGCTCATTTCTGCTTTCACCCGATGGAAACACCCTAGCGTTGATGCTTTCGGAGAACGGCAGCGACTGGCGAACAATTCGGTTTATGGACCTCAAGAGCCGAACCCTTCTCCCTGATGAGCTACATTTTCTTAAATACAGCAACCTTGCATGGTATAGAAATGGTGTTTTTTATATTCGATACGCTACTGCCAGCAATGACGAGGCGTTCAAAGGAGTCATTGATGGAAGAACCCTTTATTACCATAAACTAGGAACAACTCAGGGCAGCGATAAGCGAATTTATAAACCTCAACTGTTGTCCGATTTATTCACCTTTGACATTACCCCTGACGAGCATTATTTGACCATTTACCATACAGCCGTTAGAAATAATCAACTTCTAAACAGCCTTTCGACCATCTGCTTAAAGGATTCCCTGAATGCAACTCTTGTTCCAGTGCTATCGGTGAGCGATGCAACTAAGCGCTTTGATGTAGTCGGTACATTAAACGATAGCCTGATAGTGTTCACCAACTTGCTTGCCCCCAAGGGTCAGGTGGTGCTCTTTTCAACCAAAGAAGAGAACCATGGCCGGGTATTGATACCGGAATCCAATGCCATGCTTACTCAACTGAGATTGCTTAACGATAAGCTGCTGTGCCTCTACCGCGATAGCCTAGGGGAGAAGTTTGAGGTTCATAAACTAAACGGGGAACCGATTGGCGAATGGAGCATTCCTTCGGGATATGCCGTCACGGATATTTCGGGATCTGCCACCGACANCTTGGCCATATACTCATTCCAGTCATTCTATGCTCCGCCAACAGTATACCAAGTTAACTTACGCACACTTTTGCGACGGTCTGTTGGTAAAACCCTCATTAACTACAATTATCGACAGTTTAACACCAGTATCCTCATCTACAAAAGCACCGACAGCACAGAAATACCGCTCTATGTAACCTACAAAAAAGGGTTGCAGTTCAACGGTAATAATCCGCTTTTGCTTTACGGTTATGGTGGGTTTGGTATTCCTGCCAAGCCCTTTTACGACCCAGCAAATGTTGCCTTTCTTCTTCGGGGTGGTGTGCTTGCAGTTCCAGCCATTCGTGGTGGAGGTGATTTTCCCGGTTGGCATGAAGCGGGTAGCCGACTCAACAAGCAAAAGAGCATCGACGACTTTATAGCAGCCGCCAAATATCTCATTCAAATGGGATTTACCAATCCCAACCGGCTTGCCATAATGGGCGGTTCAAATGGAGGGCTAGTGGTTGGTGCATCCATTACCCAACATCCAGAACTCTTTAGAACTGCCGTGGCCGAATCGGGCCTATTCGACATGATTCGTTACCACCGCTACAACATTGGCTACAGCTATGCCGCCGAGTATGGCACAATTGCTAACTCTTCCGATTTTGTAAACCTTCTTTCCTACTCCCCTGTTCAGAATGTAAAAGAAGGGGTGCATTACCCCTCCGTACTTCTTGTTGCCTCCGACAACGACGACCGGCTCAGCCCATTTCACTCCTTTAAATTTCTTGCCGAATTACAGGCTAAGGGTGATGGCAAAAATCCTTATCTGCTATACTACCAGCATAACGCCGGCCATACGGGGAGCGATGTTTTCAATGCCGAAGTTGAAAAAAAGGCATTTGTAATTGGCTGGATTGAGGCTGAGCTAAACATGAATAGATAGCAGGGGAAAGGAATAACCATGCCCGGCTCTCCTTTCTTTTAGTCGTCATCGTCCACTTTGTTGAGAGCAACAAAGGCTGCATGCTTTGGTGCAGGACACGTTGAATCCTCACCCTTTACTGCGGCCCAAATCACCTTATTGAACTCATTGTCGGGAACACGATCCTCCTTGCTAAAGTCGAAAGTATCACTCAACTTTGACCACTTGTTATTCACCTTATTAAGATCATTAAGATCCACCGTTTCTGGTCTCTGAATAAACGGAGGATGGGTGGCAACGTTGTTAAAACAGCGGAACATTGGAGTGGCGGCAGCGTCGTACTGGCTCATGGGGGGAAGGCCCAGAATAAGCTCAATGGTTCGCAACATTGAGGAGGTAGAATAGGCGGTGTGGTCCACAAACCCTTGTTTAACAAAGCCACCAGCCACATATGCAGTGGTGCGATGGGCATCCACATGGTCGGGACCATTTTGAGCATCGTCCTCCACAATAAATATGGCACATTCATTCCAAATTGGGCTATGGCTGAGATAATCCACAAACAACCCTACGGCCAAGTCGTTATCGGCAACGCTGGCAAATGGTGTTGGCATTCCCCTTCGCAGTCCACTTGTATGATCATTAATAAATCGAAGTGTATTTAGGCGAGGTAGCGAACCACATGCAAGCAAGGAATCAAAATCGCGCTTCCACTGATAAAAGCGAGTAGTATCAAGGACATGCTGATCCCAGCTGGTAAAATAGGTGCAGTAATGACCAACAAGCACGGGGATATTTGGCTTATAGTTATCGGTAAATTCGCCATAGGTACGATAGGTAACACCATACCGCTTACAGAAATCCCAAATAAATCCATCCTTATTGTTAGCCACGTCTCTACGTCCCTCTGCGTCATATTCACCACCTCGACTGCCGTAGCTGGTGGGCCATGTTTTTTCGAGATAATCGGTGGCATATGCGCCATCGCTCCAGTTGTGCCCATCGGCACTCACCTCACCGTCGGCATAGAAATTATCAAGTAACACAAACTCGTTGGCCAAAGCATGCTGATTTGGTGTGATTTTTAGTCCAAAAAGCACAAGGCTAGTATCGCCATTGCCTTGAGGCATGTCGCCAAGCACCTGGTCATAGGTTCTATTCTCCTTAATCACATAAAACACATACTTTATGGGAGAAGCATCACCAACGCGCGAAGGGATTGGATTTCCTTCCAAGCCTTCTGCCTTCAACTCCCCATCCTTATGATAAGGCGTGTTGGCATACACTACTTGAGAATATATGGCTAGCCGTTTTTGATCGGGAATATCAATAATACTCAACTTTCCACGTAAAAGTCTGGCAATGTACTGCTCCTTAACTGCAGGCTTTCCCCCTTTTTGGTATTCCACCTCTTCCGAAGGCTTTGCTGGATTTGGACCAAGCGGGTTTGGATAGGAGGAGTAACCCTTACCATTGGCTACAAATATTGATTGGTCAATGATTCTTACACAAGTAGGATACCAACCTGTTGGAACAAAACCCAGACTTCGACTCGTTCCAGGCTTCGAAACATCAAACACAGCTAGGCAGTTATTATCGGCATTGGCAACATATAGCGTATTACTCTTGCTATCGAGAGTCACGCTGTTGGCCGTAGAACCCACCGGTGAATCAGGGTAAAGGGCGGTGTTGAGTGTTTCCACCACCAAATTTTTATTCACATCCACCACCGATACGGAATTGTCATTGGCATTAGATACATACAAAAAATGGCCATTGGGTGCGATGCACATATCGTTGGGATTACTTCCAACTGCCATGCTATTGACGAAAGTCTCCATCTTAGTATCGTAAACCAGTATCCGATGGCATGCCCAGCAGCTAACAAAGAGTTTCTTTGCATCAGGCGAAAGCAGGCAGGTATAACCCTCCCCACCAAGCGGTAACTTCTTTACTGTTTGCTTATTCTTTAGGTTGATAACATATAGGGAGTTGTCATCCTTCGTCACCACGTAAAGTCGGTTATGTTCATCGTCAACCGCAATACCAGCCACAGAAATCTTTTCTGGCCATGGCTTTCCTAAAACAATGGTGTCGGAAGGTACAAGTTTGCTATTTTGGATATTAAACTTCACCACAAAATTGTCGTTCCCTCCCGAGGCATAAAGTTCACGACTACTAGACGAAAAGGCTAGTCCAAGCCACGACTTCCGCATAAGAATGGTATCGAGCACCACCCCTTTTTTGGCATCGATAAGCTGTACGATTTGATCACTCTCCCCATTATTGGTAACTGCCAGCAATCGATGGTTTGGTGAAACGGCTATGTTAAGCGGTAAATCACCCAGTGGCAAACTTTTTCCAGCAGGTGTGAGACTCCATCCGTTGGGAAGAGTTAACCTCTTGCCAGTTAATTCTGAACTCGATTGCGCAACAACGTCAATATTTACTATTGAAACAGATAAAAAGACTAAAAACAACCTGCCTAACAAACATTTCATAATCGCTTCAAATTACTTTTCTATGTAAGCGCAAAATACAAAAACCTGATATCCTACATACTAATACTAAGCTAAAAATACGCATAGTTTTAATTGTGTTGAAGACCTTTTCAAATCACCTATTCGATCCAAAAAAATTGATTAATACCAAGGAATGTATAACAATCATTCAAAAGTAGCTATTCGTAAAGTATCCAAATGACAACTATTTCCATCTGCTACAATCAAACTTTGCGCGCTATTGATATTCTTACTAATGTTATTTCTTCCCTTTTAATGCTTTTTTTCTACTTTTAGCTTATAATTTTTTTGGATAATGACAAATTTTAAGTTAGAGCTAATCACTACCGATGAGCAGGTTAAGGAGTTCTTGCAACTTCCTGTAATCCTTTACAAGAATGATTCTAATTGGATCCAACCGCTCGACAATGAAATTGAAGCAACTTTCGATCGCAAAAAAAATAAGCTTATGCGCAAAGGCGTTGTTGCACGATGGCTTCTGCGCAATCGGGAAGGAAGCGTGGTAGGAAGAGTAGCAGCCTTTGTAAATCCAGAAAATGCCACCCTAAATGACCAGCCTACTGGAGGAATGGGTTTTTTTGAATGCATAAACAGCCATGAGGCTGCTTTTATGCTTTTCGATAAATGCCGCGAATGGCTTAAGGAACAAGGGATGGAAGCCATGGATGGTCCCATCAACTTCGGCGATCGCGACCGCTGGTGGGGATGTTTAGTTGAAGGCTTTATTCCGGCCAACTACGGCATGCCTTACAACTTCCCCTACTACCAAGAACTCTTTGAAGCCTATGGGTTTAAAAACTACTTTAACCAATATACCTACGCAAAAAATATTACGCTCGATGGAATGCATCCTGGCTTACAGGAAAAAGCGGTGCGGCTAGCAAAAAATCCGGAATACCACTTTGGACATATTAAAAAAAACCAACTTAAAAAAGTTGCTGAAGACTTCCGTACGATTTATAACAAAGCGTGGGCACGCCATGGTGGTGTTTCTGAAATGAGTGCTGCACACGCCACTGCTTTGATGAAGCAACTTAAGCCCATTATTGATCCCAAGCTTATCTACTTCGCCTTTCACAACAACGAACCCATTGGCTTCTACGTAATGATCCCTGAAATTAATAAAGTAATTAAGCACCTGCATGGGAAGATGAATCTTTGGGCAAAAGTGAAGTTTTTCTTCCTCCTCAAAATCCGAAGAACGTGCAAAACTGCCTTAGGCCAAATATTTGGTGTTATTCCGGAGTATCAGGGTAAGGGTATCGAGGGTGGCATTATTATGTCCTTTGCAAACGTGGCATTGCAAAAAGGATTTCAATACACATTTTTAGAAATGAACTGGATTGGCGACTTCAATCCGGTAATGATGCGCATGCAGGAACAAATTGGAGCCAAAATCCATAAGACACACGTAACCTTCCGCTACCTGTTCGATCCAAATAGAGAGTTTAAAAGAGCAAGAACCATTGGTCGCTCAAAAAAAGGAATAAAAGAGGAATAGATGAATACTCGGTATAGGAGAATACTCCTTTTGTTGATTGGGGTGGTATGCCATGCTGCCACCTTTGCCCAGATGGATATTAAAACCAACTTGGTGTTTAGCGATACGGTGAAAACCCCATTCAGCAATCAGTGGCAATACCTCTCCACAGACATCTATCTCTTCAACGGCCACACCTTTAATAAGCTCATTAACGACCTCAATATAGATGGCAACAAGGAACGGCGCGGTTGGTTTAAACCCAAACCAGCGCAGGAGAACTTAGAATTTTTACTACTCACTGCCGAGTTAAAGGATGTAAAAATATTTGGTCCAAACGACCTCATATACCCCATTTATAACTTCCAAATAAACAAGGATAAGGAAAATAAGTATCAGACATTTGTAAGCGACAACCTGGACTACGTGCGCATTATCGATAACCTGCCTCTCTACTCGGCAGGCAACTTTATCGATGCCACCATTCGTGCCCGTGCCATCACCAACAACAGTCGAGACGAGGTGCTGAACTTGGTGGCTGGCCAACTCAAAAATTTGGCCAACCTCACCAACCCCACCACCGCCGTGTTTACTTTAGTGGGAGAGTTTGGATCGTTTCTTGAGTCCTCCACTCGCAAAAAGGAGTATCGGTTTAGCTCAACCATAAGGCTATTTGAACAGAAAAATTTCGATACCCGGCTGCACTCCATCCGTATCTACGCGCTAACCGCAGGCGATAACCTTGCCCCTATTTTCGACACTGAGGCACTGCAAAATTTTATGGATACCACCTACAACCCAACCATTTCGCGCAAGCTACTTACAGAGTTCATTCCCTACCACGACACACCGCTCATTGTGGTGGTAAACTACAAGTCGCTCTACCGCATGGAGCAAATATCAGGTGACGAAGTTACTGCACAAGCCATTGATCAACGAAGACTTCGTATTGAAAACGAATTTTCCAAAGGGCTAATCAGCAATGAAACATACCAGTTGGAGCGAAACTTTCTCGATTTTCTGAAAGCATTCTACGACCTCAAGCATGCCATTGAACTATATAAGTTAAACGTAAAGGTATCGGGCTCTAATGGAACAAGCACAAGCTTAATGCAGGTGGTAACCAGCTATCGGGCCATGCTCAAGATTAACCGCGACAACGATGCCATGAATGTGGAAAACAGCACCTATGCTACCGTATTTAAACCAGAATACAATAGGGTGCAAGGCTATGCTGGACTTTATCTCGAAGAAGATATCAACTTAAAAAACGCCCGCGAACTGGTAATTGCCATCAACAATGCCGACGCAGGCCGATTCCCCCTCAAATATGAGGAGCAGGAAGAGATGCTGAATAAGCTGCACTTTGCCGATATATTCTCTGGAGAAAGCTGGAACAACTCCACCGAAGGTAGAATAACGTATGCAGCCATATCACACCTAGAGAGGGAGATTTACGCCAAGAAATACATACTGGAGGTAAAGAAGATTAACTTGCTCAAAGCCACCGACGGCAACAGCAATGCGCCAGATCATCTGCAGCAACTTCTTGCTGGAACATCGTGCAACCTTTGCCGAGATAGCGCTCTCTCGGCCATAAAACATTTCCGAACAACCTATGTTGATTTCCTTCGCCAAAAAGAGCTCGTTCGCAAGGATAGTATATCACGCGTTGTTCTTGAAAAGTCATACCTTTTTCTGGAGAAATATCAAACGATTAAGCAGAATTTCGATAGCCTATATCACAACGGTTCAAACGTACCGCCAAGCATTGCCCTATTGGAAAATAGGCTACAGCTCGCCAAACGCGATATCGACGACCTCTACGATTTCTCCAACAGATCGGTTTCCGATAAACCACTGGATATTGTTCGGGAGTTAAATAACAAAATGCAAGAACTCCTCTCGGATATTCCCGACAACTTCAACTTTATTTGTAGTAGACGAAACGATCTTTGCGTAAAATACCAAGCAAATTCCGAGAAGCCGAAGCTAGACAACTCAAAGGTACTTCCCGATACCATAGGAATACTCAAAAAACCTGCTCCCTGCGCAGAAAAAGAATAACAGAAGTAAACCGGCACCACGCCCTCACAGCAAAAAAAGTGACAACTTGCCGAACAAAAGTAACCAACAAGGAGAGTAAGCGCTATGCAGTCAATTAAGGAGATATTTAAGTTAGGATTTGGTCCAAGCAGCAGCCATACCATTGGCCCTGGTCATGCAGCAGAATTGTTCCTAGCCAAGAATGCCGATACACAAAGCTTCCGCGTAACCCTGTTTGGTAGTCTTGCAGCCACTGGAGTTGGTCACCAAACCGACGTTGCTCTACAAAAAAGCATGGAGGGACGGACACTCGACGTTGTTTGGAAACCCGAGGTAAGCCTTCCTCTCCACCCCAATGGATTGCTTTTTGAAGCGCTACAACCCAACGGCACGGTAACCGATAGTTGGGAGGTATATAGCATAGGTGGCGGCGACCTAAAGGATGCCAACGGCATTGTAAACGAACAGCACATTTATCCCCTGTCGAAGATGACCGACATTATGAAATGGTGCAAAACCGAGGGTAAATCGTTTTGGGAATATGTGGAGCATTACGAAGGTCCCGAGATATGGGACTATCTCAAGGAGGTGAAAGATGTGATGTTTGCCTCCATAAAGGATGGCCTCGAAAACGAAGGTGTACTCCCCGGTCCCATTAAGCTGCAGCGTAAAGCCAGTTCCAGCTATGCCAAGTCGCTCAGCAGCCACAACCCGCAAAAGAGCATTGGATTGCTTTTCTCATACGCCCTTGCGGTATCGGAGGAGAATGCGGCAGGTAACCGCATTGCCATTGCACCTACGTGCGGTTCGGCTGGCGTGGTTCCATCGGTGCTATACTATGCCTCCACCACACACGAATATGTTTCAGAAACAAAGGTACTAAGAGCACTGGCAACCGCCGGACTGTTTGGGAACGTGGTAAAAACCAACGCCTCCATCTCTGGTGCCGAAGTTGGCTGTCAGGGTGAGATTGGCACCGCCTGCGCCATGGCGGCCGCAGCACTCACGCAAATGCTAGGAGGTTCCATTCGCCAAATTGAGTATGCCGCCGAAATGGGTTTTGAGCATAACCTAGGCCTCACCTGCGATCCCGTGCTAGGATTTGTGCAAATTCCCTGCATCGAACGCAATGCCGTTGCCGCCGGAAAAGCATACCAGTGCTCCATCTACGCCATGTTCTCCGATGGTGGCCATAAAATTTCCTACGACCATGTGGTGGAAACCATGGCCGAAACCGGTCGCGATTTACAAAGTGCCTACCGCGAAACAGGCTACGGCGGATTGGCAAAAAAATGGGAGTCGTTTAAGTAGAAGGTGACAATGAGACAATATGCCAATGAAAAGAATCTTTCTTACTCCGTGTAACTCTATGGAAAATTAGTGACAAGTGACAGAAAAGTGACAGATGACCGAGTGACGGGTTACTAAAAAGTCAGAAGACCGAAGAAAATGTGTCAATTGTTCATTGTGACAATGAGACTAATAGCAACGAAAAGAATCTTTCTTACTCCATGGAACTCCTTGAAAACACCGTGAACCTCTTTGGAACAAGAAATCAGAAACTAGGAACCAGAAATTAGGAATAGCAAACCGAATCTCCTAATCTCCTAAAAACCTAATCCCATGTCCGAGAAAAACTACGACCCACAAATGCATACGACCGAGCATATCCTAAACCAAACCATGGTTCGGATGTTTGGCACTGCCCGTTCGTTTAGCAACCATCTGGAGCGCAAGAAGAGCAAGTGCGACTACCACTTCACGCGCCCACTTACGGAGCAGGAACTGGCTGCGCTGGAGGGCAAGGTTAACGAGGTTATTGCCGAAAACATTCCCATTAGCGAGGAGTTCCTCCCACGAGCCGAGGCCCAGCGCCGCTTCAACCTCTCGCGGCTACCAGAGGAGGCAGGCGACGAAATTCGCATTGTAAAGGTGGGCAGCTACGACTCCTGCCCCTGCATTGGGCCACACGTGGCCAACACCTCCGAGATAGGGCAGCTGCGCATCCTCTCCTCCGACTACGCCGATGGTGTGCTCCGCATCCGGTTTAAGCTGGAAAGGCCGGAATAAGGTGATCATTTATTCGAAAAAAGCATGGGGGAAACATTCACTCACGTATCATAGCAATAGCTAAACACTAATTGCTTAACACATGAAAAAGATTTTTTTGCTCGCCATTCTGCTCATTGCAGCTTATGTTTCAGGACAAAATAATTCCCAAAAAACATTCCCAACTGATGGCATTTATACGGGAGAATCCCGCTCCATTTACACCGACGAAAACTACTGGGGCGTGGCCACCATTACCATAGTAAATGAAAGAATTACCCAACTCAACTTTAAAATTGTGGATAAGAATAACGTCGAGACCTTCGACGAAAAGTATGAAAAGCACTTTGCTGGCAACGACCGCTACATTCAGCAGTGCCGCAACGACTACAAGGGCATTTTAGCCTACACCAAAAAGTTTAGAGAAAAATCGGCTCAGCGAAGTCGACGCCATTTCGGGTGCAACATGGTCGCACAACCTCTTTACCGATGCCATTCAAATTGCGTTAAACAAGGCGAAACGAGGAGAAAAAAAGTAATTTTTTAAAGTGTTAAATCTGGTTAATCCGGCTGCACTGCACTTGAGCTAATGTTTATTGATCCCTAACGATAAACGCAAGGTGTAATTGCTGGATTCTAGAGGCAGGAACCACGCATAAAGAAGAACACTACACCAGCGACTAGTACCTGAAGGTTTCGGCGATGGTGCTGCAGAGCAGCTGGCAGGTCTCCTCGTCCATCACACCCAACTTTTTAGTAAGCCGAGCCTTATCAACGCAGCGTATTTGGTCTATGGCCAACTGGCCTGACTTCTCCTCAAAACTGCAGCTAACGCGGGTTGGATAGCTCCGCAGGGTACTCGTGAGCGGCACAACGGTCACGGTGCTCAGATACTTGTTCGCTTCGTTTGGGGAGACAACCAGACACGGGCGGCTCTTGCTAATCTCGGAGCCCACGGTTGGGTTAAGCCCCACCAGCCAAACCTCAAAGCGACTTACCGCTACCACGTCCATTCCTCCCCGTCAAACGCGTTCTCCACGCCCTCGAAGTAGTCCCCCTCAGGCGCATGCTCCTTGACGGCCTTGGCAAATGCCTCCGCCCACCCCTTCCGGGGCGTATCCTGGATGGGAGCAAGGAAAAGTCCCCCGTACTTAACCTGTATCTCCATCTTCTTACCGGGGCCCAGCCTGTCCAGCATTCGCTTGGGAATGATTACCCCCTGGGAGTTTCCAATTTTTATGATTGTTGTTTCCATGCAGCTTGTTTTTTGCAAATATACGAAACAATGTTATTACTTGTTATAACATTGTTTTCGCTGCACCCACATCCGGCGCGGCCGGGGTCTTAAAAAAANCTTTTCTTGACAANCTCTAAAAAGACTTTACTTTAGTAAAAGCAGACCAATGCAATTNGANAAGAGTATGGAAGTGCGAGAGAATTGTTTACAGTTTTAGAATATATCAAATGGGGAAATTTTTTAAATGTTGTTGATAANGCAAAACAGGCANGTCAGAACTCAGGACANGAANCAANAGGNCATTTTTCCCAAGTGNAGAAATTGGTTGAAANTGGTTCTGNTGCTAAGCGAACTCCCTTACTTCACACAGTTTATTGAATAGACCGTCTACCTCCATCAAATAACCATATTCAAGATTCAAATAGCCACCCGCAATTATCAAATTGCCTCCTCTAACCTTCAAATAGCCTTGTGCAAAGCATTTTCTGCCACCAGCTAGGTATTTTCTGCCTTCCGCTAAACATTTTCTTTCATCCGCTAAGTATTTTTTGTCACCTACTAAATTCAAATAGCCGCCCCACAAAAACACTTTCCAACACCAAATTAGAATTCGCAAATAAAAGCAACCATGCTATTCTCCAATGCTTTAGAGTAGCCAAGTTGCAAAGCTGCTTCCTTTGCTTACCTTTACAAAAATTTTGACCATAAAAGGGAGGCCTTTCCTATTGCCAATGCAGGCTAACCCGAGAATTGGTAAATCACTCAACGCTAAAACAAGGAAAACGATATGATAAAATTCGATACCTACAACCGCGAGGAGCGGGCAATAAGTGCACACCTATTCCGCCTGCTACACGAACGTCTCGAGGAGAAAGCCACAAGCCCATTTGGACAACTCATGAGCGTGCTATCCAAAAGTTCTTTAACATTTGCTAACGGCAAAGCCACCATGGCTAAGCTTAAGTATGAAAATATTGCCATTTATTTAGAACCCTCCATTATAAGAGACGCATACCAAAGCAAAAGGGCCGAGAAAATCTCATTTTTGGATAACCTCACCCGGATAATTATGAAGCAAGAGGGGGTGAGTGAATGTCGCCTTTACTCCGAACTTCCCGAAACATTAAAAAATCCTAAGCTTACTCACCCCAAGCAGATTAAGCAAAAAGCAACTTCGGCAAATATCCCTTTAAATGCTGGCGAAATAAAGGTATATGGCGCAATGCAGGGCATGTTTAACGCCAAGCCCAACTTGGTTATTACTGTCGATAACCTACTGCTTGTGTGCGAAGCCAAGTTTACCGAGCTGTTCGATCAGGCTCAACTCACAAGGGCAAAAAAAATGGCGGAGGTATGGGCAACCATGCTATACCAAGATTTCGGATTTACGGAGCCACCCGTTTACGCGGTGTTCAAGCTTGGCGCCCAAAAGAGCAACCCCGACATTAGCTGGACTACCATTACCCAAATTGCCAGCAAAACTTACGGCAGTCAAGACAGAACAAGAATTGCCCTCGAGGCTGCGCTTGAGCACCTGACGCCAAAGCCTCAAAACGGAGAAAAGAAAGAGTAGGTTGTGAACAAGGGAGAGCTTACGGTTAACCATTCGCAGGGTAAATCCTGCTATTTAAAGTTTTCAAGAATTCTTTGCCGATCTTCATTCTCCTTGTCGCTTTTATGGTATAGCTCCACAAAAACAACTCTTTGCTCCAACGGGAAGTGTGCATAAACCAATCGCAAGCCTGAGTTTACGCCACGTCCCTTTAGCGCCTTACAGGCAATCTTTTTTACCTTTATAATGCAAGTTTCAATGCCCAAATTATCAATACGGAAGCTAAACGTTGGTCTTTCGTTGGGCATAACCTCCAAAACCTGCTTGACCACAGCTAGATCTTCGTCCAGCGTCCTAAACCTTTTCAAAAGACTCTTTAAGTCTTTTTTAAATTCGGGCAGCTCATCAAATGTCATGGCTGTTCCATTTCGTCACCATAGTTACGCACCGAAAATGGGGCTTCCCTATAAAACGCTAATTCATAATTAATCTCCTCCCCCTCTTTAGTTGCCAGCCAAGGCATATCGTGATGTGAATAGTTACTTATGGCTGTGGCAGACCAATCGCTCATTTGCTCAATAACTCTATCGATTATCTCCTTTTCACTCGCCATTAACTCCGTTAAGTTTGCTTTCACTCTGGGCAAATACCGTGTTTGAGAATAGCCATTATAATCAGTTTTAACCCGCTGGAGTTGCCCATTCTCCAACATTTGGTTGATAATTGCATCCAACTTTTGAGGGACAGGACCATAGGGTAACTTTCGGTATTGTGCTCCGGTTAATTGCTCCTCATACCGCTCATAGTAATTAAAATCAGAAAAATAGAGCAGCTTATAAAGAACGGTCTCTCCAACATTTGGCTTTCCGGCACAACGTTCAAGAATATAGAGAAGCACATTCTTAAACTTTTGAACCTGTAATTTGGGGACCGAAATACGCACTTTCTCTTTGGCTGGTTCTTCAACTACAGCTTCTAAGGTATTAATAGCAGAAAAATCCTTTGCCATAAAATCGTCGAGGGAAAATCCAAGAATCAATGATAATTTTTGAAGTTCAAAAATATCAACGCTCCTATTGCCCATCTCTATTTGAGCCAAAGAAGGGCGAGACAATCCAACACTTTTCGCCAAATCAGCTTGAGATAGCCCCTTCATTTTGCGAGATGCTGCAATCCGTTGGCCAATTTGTTTTTGGGATAGATTACTACTCATGGCTTCTGTTTTCACAATTAACGCTACAAAAATATGAAATGTTTCATAATAAATCATATTTATGTTTTGTTTCAGAACACCAATATGGTATGTTCTTCCGCAAATAATGATCAGGCGTAGTTAATAGAACAACCTTGATGATTTTATTAGCAGTTTACCAGAGAAATATTAGGAGCAAGGAAAAACTATGTATAACAAGCCATTTCAAAAATTCTAAAGCAGGCTGTCGACAACGAGGCAAAGCATAAAGCCAGTTTGCATTAGGTTGGTAAGCATAAATAGCCTAAAGATGTTACGCTTACCCTCCTTTTGGTACACATCGATGGCGATAGAAACTAAAACCACAACCACAATGGCCAGTATGGCATAGCTGGTTGAGCGATGGTGCAGTGGAACAAGGAGCGGAATAAACAGCGTTGACGCCGCGGTAGCAACCACCCAAAGATAGGCGAGCCGCAGAATCTGCTCCTCGTGCAAAAATGCGGTGATGGAGGCGAGTCCGGCCTGCTCATACTCCTTGCCATATTTCACCAGTAGAATGAGAAAGTGCGGAATTTGCCATATCACCATAAAAAAGGCTACAAATATTACAGTAGTGCTAAGCAGGCTTTCCCCTGCAGCCGAAAAACCCATAAGCAACGGAACAACTCCGGCAACGGTTCCGGCAATTAGTGCCCACGAACTCACCCTCTTTAGCGGAGTATATACCAAATTATACCAAACTAGGTTGAAGAGGCCGAGGGCCGCAACAAACCAACCATCGTGAATATAGAGAATTGCAAGTCCAGCGGCAACATGCAGGGTGCCAACAATCAAACCTGTTTGAAGCGAAACGCGACCAGATGCCATGAGCCGTTTGGCTGTTCGTGGCATGAGCGCATCGGTTTTTCGTTCGTAGGCCTGGTTGAACACCGCCGCCCCGGCACCCAATAGGAACACACCAACAAGGGTAATAACACAGCCGGTATTTAGTGGTCCATCGGCCAACACATATCCGGTGAATGTTGTAAACACAAGGCTAGCAATCACTATCACCTTGAGCAGCGAAAAAACGTTTTTTATGCTCCTAGTAATTCGACCTACAGGTCTATTGGTTTTTATTTGACTTTCCATGCTTAAAAATAGCTAATTCTACTTGGGGACCTCCTTTGTGCAACATGCATGAATGGTGGATGTTACAGTGAAAATGTGATCGACATTAATTTTTGAACCTCATAAAATATGCACATTTGAGCGCCATTTCCAGAAACAGAGCATGGCACTCAATGTTTACGTTTTCCAGTAATTTTAAAGAAAAGAAGCCGAAGTGGTGAGAAACAAATTACCAAACGGTATAGCTTGTTGGATTACCTTAAAATAAAAAGGATTGGAGTAACCACGAAATGGATTAACGCCAACCCTTTATTGTTTTAGTATAATTAGAAGGCAGGGAAATTACCTAAGTGATAAATGGCTAAATCTCGCCCTTTTCAGGTTTGTAGATGTAAGCAATCATTAACGCGCCACCCATCAGTGCCATATCAGTGAAAAGTTGCATAATTACCATTGTATGCTGCAGGTTGTCGCTAAATTTAGGATCAAAGAGTTGCGGAATATGGATAGTAACAATAAACAAAAACAGCAAAGCTGCAAGAACTAGGCACGCTAATGTTACAAACCTTTTCGCCATTATGGCAATGCTGGCAGCGATGAGCAAAAATCCGGTGAAAAGAATGGTGAATCCACCACCAGGAATAAAGGAGGTCATTATTCCTGCATAAAAGTTGGTCATCAGGAAGTGGTTCAAACCAAGAATTCCAAAAGGAAGAGCAAAAAGAATGCGCCCAAAGGTGCCGAGGTTAGGTTTAGTTATTTTCATTGTTGGTATATTTTTGAAGATTAATAGCACAAAACTCAATTAGCAATCCCAGTCACACTATTTTCAATCCATTCTCGTTGTGAACAATTGCAATACACAATTATCAAATGTATCGCAAATTGCAATACATTTCAAGACCTAACACCATAATTGTTGGCGTAACTTTTCAAAAGGAAAACCTGCCAACAACTTAAAACCTATAGATGCAAAAAGTTAAACCAATTTTAAGATTGAAAAACAAATAGCCATCCAATACTGTTTATAGCCAATAACCAACTAAATCATACCACCTTATGAAACAGAGTAGAAAATTTCTATGGTTACTCATTTTAATCAGCACCACTTTAGCCATGAGCTCAAAAGCAAATACAAACTCCATGATTCCGGCATTGATAGAAAAGGACGTTACCTACTACACTGCCAACGGGGATACCATGAAAGGCTTTGTTGCCTATAGTGCCACTTTTGAAGGAAAGCGACCGGCCATTCTAGTTGTTCCCGAATGGTGGGGCAACAACGACTACTCCCGTATGCGGGCCCGTATGCTTGCCCAGCTTGGCTACATTGCCTTGGCCGTAGACATGTATGGTGATGGAAAAATTGCCGCAACGCCACAAGAGGCACAGCAGCTGGCTGGAGTGTTATACAAGGACCCTCAGCTTGCAAAAGCGCGGATTGAGGCTGCAGTAAAAAAGTTGCTCAGCTACCCAGAAGCCGACCCCACAAAATTGGCCGCCATTGGCTACTGCTTTGGTGGTTCCATGGTGCTAAATGCTGCCAAAGAAGGCATGGACTTTAAGGGCGTAGTTAGCTTCCACGGCGGTTTGTCCGGAGGAGTAATGGCAAAAAAGGGCGCAGTGAAAGCAAAAATCCTTGTGTGCCACGGTGGTGCCGACAAGTTTTCGACCCAAGCCGATATTGATAATTTCAAGAAAAACCTCGATGAGGCTGGCGCCACCTACACGTTCAAGGTGTATCCCGGTGCAACCCACGCCTTCACAAACCCGGCATCAACCGAGGTAGGCAAGAAGTTCAATATGCCCATTGAATACAACAAGACGGCCGATGAGCAGTCGTGGCAGGACATGATGGATTTCTTTAAAACCATTTTTTAGCATAAAGAGGGAGGTAAAAGCCTCCTTTTATTTACAGTTCGTCCCCCTCATTTCGCAGCTCATCGCCTTTTACTTTTAAAAGGAGCTAGAGCACCTCATCTTTGCTTCAGTAAAATAGATCAGGATAGGAACCCAACTAGGGAACCAATCCAAAACCTAGAAAAGCTGAAGCCATGAAAAGATATTTACTCCTATCCGTTGCCCTTCTTACCCAGCTGGCCTTAACAGCGCAAGTGACCCTGAGCGGTAAAATAACCGACAAGGCAGGATACCCACTCATTGGAGCCAACGTAATTGTTAAGGGCACCTACGATGGTGCCTCCACCGACACCGCCGGAGCCTTTAAGTTTAAGACCACAAAGCGCGATTCCATCATACTCGAGGTAAGCTATATTGGTTACAAGCGTTTATCAACGTTGTTAAAGCCAAACGAGCACAATGTAACCTTACAGCTGGAGGAAGCCGGAAAAACCTTGGACGACATCACAATCACTGCCGGAGCATTTCAGGCAAGCGACAAGAAAAAGGGCGTTACCCTAAAGCCTCTCGATATAATGACCACCGCCGGAGCCGTTGGCGACCTCTACGGTGGCGTAAAAACGCTACCCGGGGTTACACAGGTTGGCGAAGATGGCCGACTGTTTGTTAGAGGGGGCGATGGATACGAGACCAAGACATTTATTGATGGGCTTGCCGTACAAAAGCCCTACAACCCCTCCACCCCCGATTTGCCCTCACGCGGACGGTTTACTCCTTGGCTCTTCTCCGGCACCCTCTTTAGCCGTGGCGGCTACTCTGCAGAGTATGGTGGCGCGCTATCGTCGGCGCTAATTCTGGAAACGAGCGGCAAAACGAGCTACCAACAAACCGGAATTTCATTAATGACCATAGGGTTGGGAGTATCCGATACTCGCCAGTTCAAGAGTGGTTCGGTGAGCGTTAGCCTCGACTACACCAACCTCGACCCATACTTCCGTCTTACAAACCACAAGATGACCTGGGACA
>JGI2065J20421_1001189_pt1 | contig 20034 bp, 19 predicted proteins | sample Biomet5_FD_20421 | JGI IMG/M metagenome (IMG submission 20421)
CAATAACTTTTTGATATTTATGATTTTACAGAAAAATTTGCACACTGTCCAGGCAAACGCAAAAGTCCAGTTAATTTTCCTACCTATATCAATATAATTAAAACTTTTCTAATCGATGATAAAAAATTTTTAAATGTTAACCATGTTATTATTAATATATATTTACCACAAATGAAAGAAAAATAGTAACTATTCAGGTACCTTAAATCAATATCAAAAGCCGTAATTTAGAATGTTTGGCATTTACACTATATTTCAGTCAATTTTGTAGATTAATACCAACTGATGTCATTTTTAATTTTGCTATGAATCCCTTATTAGATGGGTCCTTATGACCAAAATCGGTGTTAGTTGACTTATTTAGGGTACCTGAATAGTTACGAAAAATAAAAATTTTGTTAGATAAGTAGTCCATATGACATTGATTTTCAATTAAGTTTACAAAAACAAAAATCAAGAAGAGTTATATGTTAAAGTGTTCTTGCTGCCGAATATAGGATATATGATTCATCTAACTGAGTATTGATTTATTCGCAATACTTTTCATTTTATTAACACATAATTATATTAACTCACTAACTTTATATATAATCAACTAGTTTAGTATATTTATTAAATAAGATTATATGATTTATATAATCGTTCCCTATAGTTTCCAAGCAGAGTAATTAAATTCATACTTCTCTGCCCACCCAAACGGGAGCATACCATATTGATTAGATGTCTTTGCTCGACTTTAAGTAGTAGTGGGCTAAATATCAAATTATTATATAGTATTTAATATATTTATTTAATATTCAGTATGTCGTTCAAATTATATTTGATTAGCTATAAAAGTATGTTTGAATAATATTCATTATCCACACGGATCAAAATTCCATGATGTTTATAACACATTTGTAAAATCTTCTTGCCTAAAAGATATGAAAGTGGCTTTAAGAAAGGGGTAATAATAAATGAGTAATGAGCTGCAGATGGGCAACAGCTTGCAGGATATAACTAAAAACGAAAATCTGCGCGCTAAAGACACGGTATCCTCAAATGTAACCGTGATTCTTCCAGCCTATAATAAAGAAATCTCTATAGGAAGCGTTGTCCTGCGGACAAAAAGGTATGCTCGCAGAGTTATTGTTGTAGATGACGCAAGTTCGGACCATACAGTTGATGTTGCCGAACTGGCAGGGGCAGAAGTAATCCGAAACCCAATGACCAGGAGAAATGAAATTTCCTTGAAAAAAGGAATTGAGGCAGCATCGGATTCTGATTTTATATTAATGATGAACCTTGGAGTTTGCCATGACCCAAGCCTGATCCCCAAGATGATTGCCCCTATAAATGATGGAAATTGTGAACTCTCAGTAGGAATTTGTTTTTCAAAACTACAGAGATCTTCGGAAAATGCGCTTTTACTCAATAACAGAAGTACAGAATCAAAACCCATTGGTTATCTTGCTTTCTCAAAAAATTGCCTCTCAAAAATGAACATTTCTCAGATTTCCCTTTTCTCTATGCGCTCTCTCATAAGTAACGCTGAAAGATCCGGAGTAAAAGTACTGCATATCGATATTCAGGAAGAACACGAAGCTTCCCTTTTCAGGGCTTATAAGATCGGAGTTGTGGTGCCTGCCTATAATGAGGAACGCCTTATCCAGGAAACGATTGATGGAATTCCGGCTTACGTTAATAAAATCTACGTCATTAACGACGGAAGCAAGGACCGCACTGCCGAGATCATTAATAGTATGACTGATCCCCGTGTGGTTCCAATTCATCATAAAACCAACAAAGGCGTAGGAGCAGCCATTATAAACGGTTATAAACGAGCCCTTGCCGATGAAATGGATTTAGTTGCTGTCATGGCAGGGGACAACCAGATGGACCCTTATCAGCTCCCCAAACTCATTATGCCTATTATTGAAGGTAAAGCTGACTATACAAAAGGGAACCGCCTCCTTTCCAAGGAAATGCGGCAGGGCATGTCTCCGTGGCGATCCTTTGGAAACGGTATGCTGTCCATGATAACTAAAATTGGCAGCGGATACTGGAATATTGCCGACCCCCAGAACGGATATACCGTAATCTCAAGGTATGCCCTGGAAACCATCGACCTTGATTCAATTTATACTTATTACGGCTACTGCAACGATATACTGCTCAAAATGAATGCCTATGGCATGAGAGTAGTCGACGTGACAATGCCAGCCCGTTATGGTAGCGAAAAATCAAAAATCAAGTATGGAAAGTACATTCGCAAAGTAGCTCCCATGATTTTCAGGGGCTTCTTATGGCGTCTGAAGATGAAGTACATAGTACTAGATTTTCACCCCCTTGTGCTATTTTACTTTGCAAGCATGATACTTGTCCCACTGGGTTTAATTTTTGGATTCTGGATCTTCCTGGAAAAGCTGTTTTTCCACGGGCCAGTTTCCCAGAACTATCCTCTGCTGTTTGTGTTTATTTTCCTAGTAGGCATGCAGTTCCTTCTTTTTGCAATGTTCTTCGACATGCAGGCGAACAAGACGAACTATTCAAAGACGGTGTGAACTTTGTTCGCAGTTTTAATATGCAATTTTGTAAAAAAGTGAAATTCCATCTAGAAATCAGTAAAGGGAACCCCCATGAAAAAAAGTATGTCTATCACGGTTGACATCGAGGATTGGTATCACATTCCCTCGGTATGCGGCTCTCCATTTTCCGTATTCAAAGATGTCAATGAATTTTTTAAAAAGTGGAATTCAAGATATGATTATTTAACTGAGCCCACGAAAAGAGTTCTGGATCTTCTCGATAAATATAATGCTACTGCCACTTTTTTTGTAGTTGCGGACACTGTGGAGCATTATCCAGAATTAATCGAGTCAATTGTCGATAAAGGGCATGAAATTGCTTGCCATGGGTTACATCATATGTGTAAAATTGATCCTAAGACAAAAGAGCCCCTTGTGACCAGTGACGAGTTCGAGTCCAGAACATTAAAAGCAAAGAAAATTCTTGAAAAAGTGTCCGGTAAAAAAGTCGTTGGATACAGAGCTCCAAACGCTTTTGTCGGTGGCTGGATGCTGGACTCCCTGGAAAAACTCGGGTTCAAATATGATTCATCAGTATGCGTGAACTCAATTTACAATAAAACAGATTCTTGTCTTCAAAATGTATCCTCTTCTCCTTACTATCCAACCAGAAATGAGCTTGAACCAGCCAGAGTTAGGGGGCTCGTTGAGTTTCCGTTTGCTTATTTTAATGCTGGAGGCTTTAAACTTCCTACATCCGGTGGTCCCATGTTGAGATTCCTTGGGGGCCACATCATTTTGAAAGGATTAAAACAGAGTTTAGAAAGAGGACATACTATATTTTATTTTCATCCAATTGACATTTCGTATGAAAAGTTTCCAGATATTGGGAAAGGAAGGCCAATGTACTGGGTCATTAAAGGCAAGAGGGTTGAAAATCGGATTCGTTATGTTCTAAATAATTTAAAAGATGTGGACTTTATTCCACTTAGAGATTGTTCTCATTTGCAAATTGAGAATTCGGAATACTCAAGTTTTATTTCTCAAGAGTCTCACTTCGATTTGCCAAATATGGAAGCATAAATTGTTATCAAAAGCGGAGGGTTAGCCGTGTGTATATTGGAAACTCGATTATATAAATTTCATAGACTTTCCGGATTGAAATCATCCAATTTCAGGGTGGAATAAATGAACCTGGAAAAAGTAAGTTCTTACTTTTATTATATAATCGCAAGATGTGCTCCTTCCAGTAGCTTAAGGATATTTGGATTAAAGAAAGTAAAATATGTTAGTTTAGGTGAAAATTGTTATCTTGGACCTAATATTACAATAACTCCATTTGGAGGAGGGGAAAGTTACTCAAAAACATCGAATGCATTATTTCTCAAGATTGGGAATCGAGTTGCAGTAAGTCCCAATGTGTCTTTTTTATGCTCAATGCATCCAGAGAAGTCTAACTTATCTAGAATCTATGGTAAAATCGAGCCTATAATCGTAGAAGACGATGTCTGGATAGGAGCAGGAGCAATAATTCTTGCAGGCGTGAAGCTCCATCGATGCTCCGTGATTGGAGCAGGATCTGTTGTTACTAAAGATGTTCCTAAAAAAACTGTAGTAGCAGGAGTTCCTGCAAAGTATCTAAAAGATGTGCCGAATTTAGAGGAGAAACTGTCATGAAAAAAATACTTGTTACAGATGGTAGGTCTCTTGCAGCGCTAGCGATAATAAGATCATTTGGCGAAAAAGGGTTTGAAGTTCATTGTGGTGACGACTTCAAAAATAATTTATCATCATACTCTCGTTACGTAAAGAAAAGAGTTATTTATCCGTCACCTGATTCCGATCCAGCAGGTTTTATAAAATACTTGATTAATTTGGTAAAAAGTGAAAAATACGATATGATATTCCCTGTAAGAGACGATATTACCCTTTTACTTTCTAAATACAAAAGTGAATTCCAAAAATATACTAGACTTTACCTTGCAGATTATGAAGTTCTCAAAAAATTCCGTGATAAAGGTGAAACTATAAAGATAGCCATCAATTGTGGAATCCCTGTTCCAAAGACTTATTTTCCAGAATATACAGATATTGGATTCATCAAGAATAATGTTAAATATCCAGTTTTGGTTCGAGCAAGAGTTAGTTCAGGTTCCAGAGGCATAATAAAGGTAAATTCAGTTGAGGAGTTCGACCAAGCATATAGTTCAATAAAAAACGACTATGGCGAACCAATCATTCAGGAGTATATTTACAAAACTGGTTATAGTACTGCCTGTATTTTACTTAATGAATCCCAGAGAGAAATTGCCTCTTTTTCATACAGAAGAGTTAAAGAGTACCCTGTTACGGGTGGCCCTACTGTTGTTGGAGTAAGTTCTGAGGATTCTAAATCCATAGCGCCTTCCCTTAGGCTACTGAAATATATCGGTTGGAAAGGAGCGGCTGAGGTTGAGTACATTCTTGATGGCGAAGGCAATCCTCTTCTGCTTGAAGTAAATCCTAGATTCTGGATGCCTCTCAATTTATCCATTAAAGCAGGGGTCGATTTCCCTTATTTGATGTACCAACTAGCAAGTGGAAACAATATTGATAGAGTTTCTAAGTACGAAGTTGGACTTAAGTACAGATGGGTTCTACCAAACGAAATTTTATGGCTTACGCAGACACCTGACAAAATAAAAGGCTTTAAGGAGTTTTTTAACTTTTGGGATAAACATACTTGTTATGGTGATCTATCTTTTAGTGATCCATTGCCTGTTTTTGGGATTATCATGCAAAGTTTTAGTTTTTTATTAAACGCTGAAAAAAGGAAGTTTATATTTAAGAGAGGATGGTGAAGGTTAGCGTGGAGATTAAGTTCTCAGATAATAACTCTGATGATGTAAGAATCTTGGCTGTTGGAGATATTATGCTAGGAATTTCTTCTTTGCGCGCAATTGCAGAAAAGAACACACTTCCTATGTATATCAAAAAATCACCTTTATATTTAATTGAAGATGTATTGCCTATACTTGAGAACTCGGATATTCTTTTTGGTAATTTGGAGTGCGTGCTTTCTAAGGATTTTGATTACAATGATTTTGACAATCCAAAACTTATCATGGCTCCAAAAGAAGCTGTCAGTTTACTGAAAGAAAGTAATTTTTCAATTTTGAATTTAGCAAATAACCATATTCTTGACTACGGCGATGAAAAGGTTTGTGAAACCATATCCATACTTGAGCAATGTAATATTCGATATTTGGCAGCACCTAATACAATTTCAGAATACGATATTCAGATCTTTAAACTAAAAAATAAAAAAATAGGATTTTTGGGATATAACCTTTGTGATCAAGGAAAAAAACATCAGATCTCTGAAATCTTTAATTCCATAAAATCTAACAAGAAATTAGTTGACATTCTTATCATTTCTTTACACTGGGGTTGGGGCTACGAACATAATAGTTATCCATCTTCCGATCAGATAAGTTTAGGTCATGAATTAATAGATAAGGGCGCTGATATAATATTAGGTCACCATTCACATGTTTTTCAACCTATAGAAATCTATAACGGCAAGGTAATTGCATATAGTCTCGGTAATTTCATTTTTGATATGTGGAGAATCGAAAATAAAGTTAGTGGCATTTTAGAAATCAGGGTCAATTCTAAGAATAATTTATCTGTAAAAGTTTTGGAAACTGAACAAAGTGAGTATAAGTTGAAGTTCAAATCTGAGGATATTAATAATATAAGAGGGTTAGTATTAAACAATTTGGAAGACAAAGTTTGTCCGGATTCATATGAAGCTTGTGCTCTTAAAATTAAGAAAACGCACAATAAAGAAATTATATTATATTATTTGTTAAATTTTTACAAATTTTCCATTGGTTTTCATTGTCACAATATAATTAGATGGGGATCTAAATTTTCAGATAAACTGTGTAAAATTCATAGAAAGTGAGGAATTTTCGTGAGAATTCTTATTCAAATTGCACATCCAGCGCACGTCCATTTCTATAAAAATTTCATATGGGAAATGGAAAAAAAAGGACATCAAATTCGAATTATAACGAAAAATAGAGAGATATGCATAAAACTATTAGTTGCTTATGGTTTTGATTTCAAGATAGTTTCTGAGCAATATGTAACTGGATTTAAGAGAATTGCAAATCAATTGGAGTATGAATACTCTACTTACAAGGCTGTAAAATCATTTGATCCTGATTTTATCACAGGTATTGGAGGTACAACTGCAGCACATATTTCTAAAATTACTAGAGCCAAATCTATAATTTTTACAGACAATCTCCTTTCTTATGATGAGTTTATTACATATCCATTTGCAGACTGCATAATCACCCCTATTACTTTTCCTAAGCATATTGGCAAAAAACATATTTTAATAGATAGTTTTAAGGAACTGGCTTACTTACATCCAGACCACTTTTCACCTGATTCGCAAATTTTTGATTATATGGGAATAAATAAAGATGAACCATTTGTCATAATTAGATTTGCTTCTTTTAATGCTGCACATGATATTGGAATTTCAGGATTTGATTCCAATTATAAAGTCAAACTAGTAAATGAACTTCTCAAGTACGCAACAGTTTATATTAGTCCTGCAATAGAAATTCCCGAAGAACTTGAAAAATATGTCATTAAATTTCCTCTTGAGAAAATACATGATGCTATGTATTTTGCAGATTTAGTAATTACTGATTCCCAAACAATGACTACTGAAGCCGCAGTTTTGGGCACTCCTGCAGTTCGCTGTAATAGTTGGGTAGGCTCAAAGAATGAAATGTTAAACTTTATTGAATTAGAAAAAAAATATAATTTGATCTATAACTTCCAAAGCCCTGATCTCGCAATTAAAAAATGTGTTGAATTGCTTAGTAACCCTGATAATAAAATACTGTTCAAACAAAAAAGGGAGTCTTTGCTTAGTGATAAAATTAATTTTACAAACTTTTTAGTCTGGTTATTTGAAAATTTTGATGATTACAAAGGGAAAAATATGCAGGATCTTTATAGTAAGTACAAAAATAGTATAAATAAAATATAATATATTTCTTTTAGATTGTTATTTTTCTAGTATTTAACTTGTTGAGGGTTTCCAATGAAGATAATGAGTGTTATTGGGGTAAGACCCCAGTTTGTAAAAGCTTCTGTCGTTTCTAGAGAACTGAGAAAAAAGCATGAAGAAATTTTGGTTCATACTGGACAGCACTATGATTATCAAATGAATAAAATATTTTTTGATGAATTAAATATCCCTGAACCAGATTACCACCTTGATGTAGGTTCAGGGTCCCACGGATACCAAACAGGTGAGATGTTAAAAAAGATAGAAGAAGTTTTACTCAAAGAGAAACCGGATCTTTTGCTCACTTATGGAGATACTAATTCAACACTTGCAGGTGCTCTTGCCGCATCAAAACTACATATTAAAACTGCGCATGTTGAATCTGGTCTTCGCAGCTTTGATAGGTCGATGCCAGAAGAAATAAACAGAATCTTGACAGATCACTGCTCTGATATACTATTCTGCCCAACAAAAAATGCGGTTGAAAACTTAAAAAACGAAGGCATAACAGAAAATGTTTATTTAACTGGAGATGTAATGGTTGATTCCCTCCTATATAACAAGGAAATTGCAGAACAAAAATCTAATATTCTAAATGATCTAGGCCTAAAGAGTAAAGAGTATATTGTGGCTACAATTCACAGAGCCAGCAATACAGATAATGAGGAGAATTTAAAGAGTATTGTAAATGCTTTCTCAGAGTTAAATGAGACTATTATATTTCCATTGCATCCAAGAACTGAAAAATTCTTGAAAATATATGGACTCTACGATAAATTAAAGTCTTCAGTTATTTTAACAAAACCTTTAGGTTTTTTTGAGTTCATAAAGTTGATGAATCATGCGAAAATGATATTTACTGATTCCGGTGGTGTTCAAAAAGAAGCTTATGTGCTTAAAGTTCCCTGTATCACGTTGAGAAAAAATACTGAGTGGGTTGAAACAGTTGAAGATGAATGGAATATACTTGTAGGAACAGATAAGAAAAAAATTGTCAGAACTGTGAATGATTTTACTCCTTCTTTGAAAACACACAGAAATGTATTTGGGAATGGAAATGCAAGTAGTAAGATTGTCATGAACTTGGAGGATCTATTTTGTTAATTGATGATCATTTGTTAACTGATGATCCTGAGATTTGGGATTTGTTTACTCGAAAAGAAGAATATTATCCAAAAAAATTAGATCCTCATAACCGTTTCACCTATGAATTAAGCAGTTCTAATAACATTTTGGAACCTCACGTTTCTAGCGTTTTAATGAAAAATTATTCGGAGATAGAGTATCCTGAAAATAGAAATTTTACGGTCTGTTTAACTCATGACATTGATGATATCTATCCTCCATTAAAACATACTATTTTATCTTCTATTTGTTGTATTAAATCCTTAAATTTTGAATCTTTAGAACGTCAAATCCTTTGGAAATTTAAAGGCAAAAAACGTTCACCTTATATAAATTTTCAAAAAATTATGGAACTAGAAGATGCTTTTAATGCAAAGTCCTCATTTTATGTTATTACAACAGATAAGGATCCAAATAGGTTTCGATACAATGTTGAAGATGTATGTGTAGAACTTGGAGATATAGTTGATAGGGGCTGGGAAGTTGGATTGCATGGTGGCTATTATGCATACGACGATCTTTACGAAATAAGAAAAGAGAAAGAGAAACTAGAACAAGTTTTAGGAACAAAAGTCATTGGTTATAGAAACCATTATTTAAGATTTAGAGTTCCAGATTCATGGGAACTGTTATCAAAAGCTGGCTTTAAGTATGATACCACATTTGGTTACAGTGATGCAGTTGGATTTAGAAATGGAATGTGTCATCCCTTTAGACCATACAATCTGAATGAGAATAAAGCTATTAATATTATAGAAATTCCTTTAGTTATAATGGATGGATCGCTTTTTAATACTACTAATTCGTTTGAGGATGCGTGGAAGTATACAAAATATCTGATAGATACTGTCGAAAAATATCATGGTGTACTAACCGTTTTATGGCATGGAAATATATTTAGTTGTCCATTTAGAAAAAACTGGGAAATTGTCTACGAGAAACTTTTGAAATACTGTTCTGAAAAAAATGCTTGGATGACAAGTGCAAAAAATGTTTATGAGTGGTGGACTAATGAGTATTGAGTTAATAAATGATAAGACAGTGTGGGACAGTTTTGTAGAAAAAAGTCCAACTGGATTATTATTCCATAAATGGGATTTCTTGAATTCAATAGCTAAATTTACAGGTTATACTCTTGAACGTTATGGAATATATGATGGAAACACATTAATTGCGTTATTTCCAATATTTTCAAGAAGTTTATTTGGATTTAAAACTTTATTTTCACCTCCTCCTCAAGCAGGTGTTCCATATTTAGGTTTCATAATGGACTCCGATTATAATTCCCTTAAACAAGATAAAAAAGAGACTCGAATGTCTATTATTGTCGACATGTTAAATAAAATAGTGAAAGACAAAAACTTTAACTATATATCTATTTCATTAATACCTAATTTTTTGGATATTAGACCATTCCGATGGGAATATTATGAGACAAATATGTTATATACTTATTCAATTGATTTATCCCAACCTTGCAATGAAATATTTAGCGGATTTAAAAACACTATTAGAAGACAATTAAAAAAAGCCATGTCATACAATTTATTTTTGGAAAAAAGTGATAATGTTTCGTTATTTTACAGTATGGAAACAAAGAGATACAACGAGCAAGGTTTAAATTTTCCTCTTATAAGTCAAAAGTATCTTGAAAATCTTTTGTCATTATATCCAGAAAATTTTCTTCTCTATTATTTATATGACGATAAAGAAAATATGAAAGGTGCTATTTTAACTCATGAATATAATAATCAGTTTCTTTTGTTGAAGGGAGCTACAAAAACTGAAGTAAATGTTGGCGGAAATGAGTTTATGATTTGGGAACTAATTAAAAAAGCAAAAAGAGAAAACTACAAGTATTTTGATCTGGTAGGTGCAAATAATAAAAACTTATGTACCTTTAAATCACAATTTAATCCATCTTTAGATTTTACATATTCTATTAAAAAACAAGATCGTTTAGGCAGTTTAGCAGAAACTTTATATAAGCAATTTATAAGAAAGAAGATTACATAAATTTCTTTGTAAACGAACTATATAAAATAAAATTGCATTAAATTAATTTTAGATGTTTTTAAATAAATATTCTTGCAAAATAGACTGGACTCAGTATCAAAATCCGGTGATGAACATAAAATAAAAAATCACTAGATTTTGTAATTGACCACAATCCTTGAGATACAACTTCGAGGCTGAAGTCTTTAGACATCAAATATTGATTTTGATGAAAACTGGATTCTTCTTGTGAATTCAAATTTTCAATCAAGAAATACAAAAATCACTAGATTTTGGAACAGAGTCGTCAGGTGTCAACGGCGGTTAAGAATTCCTCATTTTCGGCGGTTTGAAATTCCCCAATTCCCAATCCTTGAGAAAAGTTCGAGGATTGTGGATAATGCTGAAAATGGAGGAATGGTTATTGATACGAGATTTGTATTCACAAGGCTTGAACATAAGCGAAATCTCTGAAAGAACAGGTTATGACAGAAAAACTGTAAGAAAATATCTTCAGCTGAAAACCTTACCCGAACCCCAGAAACGTCCGCCAAGACCGAGCAAACTTGATCCGTATAAACCTTACTTACTCGAAAAGATTAATGAAAACCACTATACTGCAGCTCGCCTCTTTCGTGAAATACAGAAAATGGGTTTTGATGGTGGAGAAACCATCGTCAAGGATTTTGTGAGAAAAGTCAGACCTAAACAGGGAGTACCTGCGGTACTCCGATATGAGACAAAACCAGGTGTCCAAGCCCAGGTTGACTGGGGAGAATTAGGAACGGTTGAAGTCGATGGAAAAATCAAGAAACTTTTCTGTTTTAGCATGATTCTTGGATACTCAAGAATGAGATATGTCGAATGTACACTGAGCATTGACACTTTTACATTAATTCAGTGCCACTTGAATGCATTTCAATACTTTGGTGGATGTACACAGGAAATTCTGTACGACAACATGAAACAAGTTGTAATAAAGAGAGCAATGAAATCCTCAGATTCAGAATGGAACTCACAGTATGAGGATTTCTTCAAGCATTATGGATTCATTCCTCGCTTATGCAGGCCATATAGACCTCAGACAAAAGGGAAAATTGAGAACACTATTGGATACATAAAGAGGGATTTTTTCCTTGGAAGAGAATTCAGCTCTCTTGAGAGCCTGAATAATCAGGCTCTTGAGTGGTTAAAGAGAGTGAATTCAAGTATACATGGAACAACTCATGAAATCCCTCTTGAGCGCTTTAAGAAGGAAAAAGAGAAACTGAACCTTTTGAATCAAGTTCCCAGATACAAAGTTGTTAAGACAGAAACCAGAAAGATCTCAAGAGACTGTTATATTTCTTATCTTGGAAATAAGTATTCTGTTCCTTACAAGTTTGCAGGAAGAACTGCAAAGCTTCAGATCTTTGAAGGAAAATTCGAGGTCTATGTTGATTATGAGAAGGTCTGTGAACATGAAATTCTTCCAGGTAACTGCAGAGTTACCAGGAAAAAAGAACATTTCAAGGGTCTTCTGAGTGAGATTCTTAACGAGAATTCAAAATGTAAGAAGAGTCCACATATTCTGTTGAAGTTTTCAGGTCTTGAAGTTGAAAAGAGGTCTCTCGATGTCTATGAAACATTCAGTGATGGTGGTTTAGAATGAATAATTTCAGCTATGAGAGACTTCACACTAACTTGCAGTACCTAAAACTGAATACTATTGAAGATCTTCTGGACAACTGCCTTGAGATTGCTGCAAGAGACAGCAAGACAACAATGGAAGTCCTTGATTATCTTTTTGAACAGGAAAAGAAACACAGGGAATCTGCTGCAATGGAAAGGAGAATGAAAAGTGCTGTTTTTCCTGTGAAAAAGACACTTGAAGAATTCGATTTTGAGTTTCAGTCATCTATTGATAAAAAAGTCATAGAAGACCTTGCAACCTTAAGATTTGTTCATAATGCAGAGAATGTTGTTTTGCTCGGTCCTCCTAGAGTTGGAAAGTCTCACCTTGCAATTGCTCTTGGGATTGAAGCAGTAAAAGCAGGCATTTCGGTTTACTTTACCAATACAGGAAACCTTATTGAGAGGTTAAAAATAGCAAATAGGGAAGGAATACTTGAGAAAAAGCTCAAAGGCTTGATGAAATTTAAAGTGCTGATCATTGATGAAATGGGTTATCTCCCATTTGATGAAGAAGGAGCTCATTGTTTGTTTCAGTTGATTTCCAGACGTTATGAAAAGAGTTCAACCATATTTACGTCGAATAAGTCATATGGAGAATGGGGAGAGATATTCAAGGACCATGTAATAGCGGCTGCTGTACTTGATAGAATACTCCATCATTGTACTACAATTAATATCAAAGGAGAAAGTTACAGACTGAAAGAGAGGAAAAAACAGGGAATAAAAACAGGAAATATGTGCCAGTGATTTTGAGTTAATTCATGAAAAATTGAGTAAACTTTATATCAATAGATGGGGAATTCTAAACCGCCAAAAGTGGGGAAAAGTAAACCGCCGTTGACATCAGGTTATAATTTATATAATTTAAAAGATATGTGCTGATATCTCACCACATAGATTGGGATCTAAGGCATTAGTTATGAAAAATTGAAAATTAGTGAAGTACTGATGTTGAAAATGTAAAAAACATCAGAAGTAAATATAATTTTTTTCACATAAAACATGAAACATTTCCGGAGTAATATACTTTATTGTACTCATCTAATGTATTCCATATTGGCAGGTCTTTCTCACAGTAAATCATATTTGTTGAACTTGAAGGTTTTAAAATAAACATTTCATTTTTTGATTTATACAATTTTAATGGTCTTTTTTTGAGTTCTCCATTTCTAATTAAAAAAATATCATGTGTAGAGTTCCTTAAAAATTTCATATTTCCTTTTCCAATTTCCAATATATGAGATTTTTCGTCAAGAGAAATTCTCTCAATATATCTACTATTATATCTGCAAGTTACGTAATCAGACATAACAAATCCATTGGAAATCTTTGGAATTTTTTCAAATGCAGTGACTTCTTCCTTCGTTATATAAAATGTATAGAATGGTCTTTTTACTAGAGGATTATCTGTTGCTGTAAAATCATTCGAAACTGATAATAATGAGGTCATAAAAAAAATAATTATAATAATTATTTTCAAATGTTTTTTGGCGTTATAATTTAATTTATAAAAACCGTATGCCATAGTTGCAACTATGAAGACAAATGTGTATTCACCGAATCTACTTAAATTGAAATTCCTTGCTAGTTTATTTAATAATAACATAGGTCCAGGAAATGTCAATCCCGCAAATATTAATCCTAAAGTACACCATATCTGTATATTCTTTGATATTCTATTTGATTGAAGAGCCCATAGTGTTCCAAGAACAATAAAAAATAACATGGGGGTAAATTGAAGATAGTTAAATAATTCATTAAGAGGAGTATACACAATAGAATGTGTTAAAATTCCTTCAGGTGCAGGAATAACAATATATCTTACTAATACGTCAAACAGAGCTTGAGCATGATATATCCAATAACTGATCGTTAATACAAAAGTTAATAATATATAGTTTGAATTGAGATGTATACTGTCATCCTCTTTCCTATGGAGTTTTAAGAATGCATAGTAAATCAACAATAGCAATATTATATATGGCATAGATGCTGTATGATAAAGTATAGTTGCAAAAGTCAGTAATATTAGTAACAACTCAGTTTGTTTATTTTTTGCTGTATTTTTTCCATGAAACATTAATAAAAATAGTATCATTAATTCAAAGAAAGATACCACACTTCTAGAAATTGAAGACATTCCATAAGTAATGACACTTGGGAATATTATCGTGAATAATGATGCTATTAACGCAATTTTTTGATCTTTAAACACACAAGTATATGTTTTATATCCCACCGGAACTATAAATGCATAAATCAATCCATTTGCTAAAAACATTACTTTATTTGCTTCAGGTGGAAGCCCCATAACGCATTGTAGAGATGCGCATAATATATGCCAAAGTGGAAATGGTTTGTACATTCCAAAAATATCAGTTACATGTCCATTTTCAACTAAATCTTTAATTACTCGAACGTGACCAATAGGATCCGTTCTTGATATAAAAAAATAATATTTTAGCGTTACTCCCCAAATAATATTTAACATCAATATCATCATTTGGCTAATTATTATTAGTGATTTATTTTTTGAAATGTTAAATGAAAGGATTTCAAGTAAAATTAAGGTAGATAATGCTGCTATTGTGAAGTAATATATAATTGGCCTGACTTCATATTTTATAAGAAATGTTAGTGATATAAAGAAAAGAGTTGAATATAAAATCAATAAAATACTAAATATTTGATTATCTAGTATATTAAGGTCTGCCATTTTTTTAGTATGTGTTTTATAAACAGCAGGCCCCAAAATCATTGGAACTGCCATATAACATCCAAGTAAGGTCAAATTTGCTTTTCCGATTATGATGGGTATAACTAATCCACCAATTGCCAACATAACTAGGACGATTGATAGCGTACTTGATAAATTATATCCCTTGCTTTTTATCATATTTAGCTCATCCCAAAAATTATATTTAAATGAATTGCTGCTATAATGAGGAATTATTCTTCTCCGATGCAATTTAGATCAGTGGTGATAAATATAAAATTATTTTAGTTGTTAATTTAAATTTCCTATTAGTTTCTTCCTTTTACATTCTATGTTCACTATTTACTAAGGAATGATTCAAGTATAATCAAGGTATTTGTTGCCATGAATCATTATTGAGATAATGAAATTATGGATCACTTCCTGAACTGCAAATTTGAACTTATAAATTTATCATTTATAAATATATATTTAGGACTTACGCGGTTGAACTGAGAAATCAATAGTATTAAACTATCAACTATCTAACATGTAGATTTAACTCTACACCAATCGTGCTTGATTTTGTGCATCAAGTACGTAAGTTCTAATATTTTTGAATCCTTTTTATAAAAAGTATTTGAAATTATATGTAAGTTTTCGTGATCCTAAAACTTTTTTCCCACATTTCACCAATTTATTAGAAAATCAATATTTTTCAGGATAGCGTTTTTGAAACAGATTAAATTAATTTTGACGTAAACTGGAACTTGGCGAAAATTGAATGATATCGTTTTTGATCTCTATATACACCATATAGCTGCTTTTACCTCCTGCATAAAAGTCCAATAAATCCATGTTTGTTGAAAATCAATAGCAAGAAAAATTATAAATAAAGTAGGTTGTTGCTGTTCTGGTTTGAAATTAGGAAGCAAATATTGAGTTTTTGAATGTTTCCTCAACCATACATTCCGCATTTTTAGGCGCATAAAGGTCCACCGATGCTGATTATACGCTTAAAATATAAGCACATAATTTTTTGATTGGATTTCAAAATCGGTATCAATTGAGAGTATATATCTGTGATAATGCTTAATATGCGCTTAAAATATGGGAACTAAGGATCAACACCTCTTTTTTTTAAATATGTATATATCAATAAAATACAATCTGAACAGCGATAAAATAATTAAAGATATTGATGTGGATAAAGCTGCACCTAGAATCCCATATTTTGGAATCAATACAATGCTAAATATTACATTAAAGATTGCACTCAGCATAGATATTTTGTACATTAGATTCATTTTGCCTATACTTGGCAGTGCACAATCTACAGAGTGAATAGGTGAATATATTATATAACCTATTAATAGTATCAATAACGGGGAGTATGCAAGCAAGAATTCTTTTTTAAATAATAATATAATAATTGTTTTTCCAAAAAAAACTAATAAAATTGAAATGAATATAATTACTAATGTTACATATAATGCGATTCTTTTTATAAATTTAGCTGTTTTTTTATATTCTCTTTTCCCATAAATGTATGTAATGCGTGGGGCTACTGCAGTATTAACTGAATTAGGGATTAAAGCGATCCCACTTACAATCATTGTGGCAACTGCATAATATCCTACAATTTCGGCATCTAGAAAATGACCTAATATTATACTGCCCATCTGAGTATTTACCATTCCAATAGATTGTGCAAGAACATAATAAAAGCCAAACCATCCCAAATCCTTAAATGATTTTGAAAACGATAAAGAAATAGTTGAAATAAATTCTTTAATAAAGATTATTGATATCAAACCTGTTATAATAGTAGCTATGACAAAACCCCAAACAGCTCCTTCAACTTTTGTATTTAATACAATAACAAGATACATGGACAATAACGTAACAAGGATATTTTGAATAATGCTTATCAGTGCATAAGATTTCATTCTATAAAGGCCATTTAAAGTTCCCAATACCATTTTTTGGATCGATATAAAAGGCATGCAAAGAGCTGTAATTTTTATTAGCTTCCCCATTTCCGAATTATGAAATATTGATACAGCAATAAAGTTTGATAATAAATAAAGTAAAATAGTAATTATAAATCCATTGATTAATGAACCATAAAACCCTGATAGGATATACTCTTTAACTTTATGATTTTCGTCTCTGAATTCAGCTACATATTTTGATAATCCAGATCCAATTCCAAAACCTGCAAATTGCATTCCAAAGAGGTATATTGTAAAAACCAGAGTGTAAACACCCAGTCCCGAAGGTCCCAGTGTTCGTCCAAGAATTATCCTTAGCAACAGATGAGATAAAGATGCAGTAGCGAGACTGATAAAAGACCAGTGTATATCCATGATCATTTTACCAAGTTTAAAGTTAAACATGAAACCTCCACAAATTACTTACAAAAGTTACATTTTCTGCCTTTAAAGGGCTAAACTCAAGCAGATAAAATTTACAGTTTTCAAAAACCTATTATCCAACTGACTTTCCGCAGAATATGTCCATTCAATTTTCACAATTTTTTTTGCTATCGTTTTTTCTGAAAATTACTCTGCTTATTCAAGCTTCATTGAAAGCTTCTAACCTCTATTTCCGGAAGTTTCAGTTGAAATAATAATTGCAAATTATTGAGCAAATGCACAAAAACGATACCGGAAAAATGTTCTTTTTTAACCTCATTTGAGACTCTAACCATTCTTTCGTTTTTGAAAACCCTATTGTCTTTCTTGAAACTCTGTTGTTATCCTGCCTAAAAGTCAGGTTTTGTCTTTCAAGTAAAGTTGTTGAGATTTCGCTTTGTTCAATGTCTTTTCCAAAGATAGTCTTCTCCTTGACTTTCTTAAGTACCCCATTTATTCTTATTTTGACTACCTGTGAATAATTCAAATAATCAGGGAGAAAGATCTTTGGTTTCCTTGGTCTTCCTCTTTCCCCAGTTCTTGGAAATTCAATCAAAACTCCAAAATGTTTCAAAAAAGCTTCTCTATAAAAATTCAACCCATCTGTAACAAAAAGAGGAATTTTATCAGAAACACGTTTTTTAACTGACTCCACTAGCTTATACGCAACGTAAGGTTTTCTTGGTCCTATTACAAAGTCGAGTATTAGCCTACAACCTGGTACAAAAGCTGCCCACATCCACGGCCCATCATCTTCATAATCTTTCATTCTAAAACCTATTTTTTTGAATTATTACCCATAGTTCGTCCATTTCTATCTTGGGTACCTCAAGGTCTTTCATCATACTGTCATTTACTTATCGCATTGTTCAGCTACATGAGCTAACCATCGCTTTACACTGGCAGATTGTACCTCTAAAATATCTGCAATAGCTTCAATGCTCATTCCTTTCATAGACATTTTCAGAGCTAAATCGATAGTTTGCTCATCTTTACGAAGATCGTGATAAAAAGTACCTGTATGATCATTGAATACTTTGCCACACTGGTGACAAAGATCTCTTCTTGTTTTTATTCCCACGACTTATGTAAGTTCCATTTCCAGTAATATTGCCTTGGCCAGTAAGACCATAAAACTTGCAGTTTTTGTTCGGACAAGCAACGTCAAAGAATTGTGGCTTTGGGCCTTTTTTCCTACATATAAATCCTACATATAAATATATGATGTTAAAATATATAATACCAATCAGATACAAATTAACCATCTCCTCATTTATACACAATCAAAACCCTATCACTCTATTTGATCTTGATACCACTCATAAGTTTCTTTAATTCCATCTTTCAATGAAATCCTAGCTTTCCATCCCAATCCATTCAACCTCGAAACATCCATTAACTTCCTTGGAGTCCCATCAGGCTTTGAAGTATCATAATTAATCTCCCCTTCAAACCCTACAATCTCTTTTATTAATTCCACAAGTTCACTGATTGTAACATCTTCTCCAACTCCAATATTCACGAACTCTCCTACCTCAGAAAAATTATAATTTTCCATCAAAAACACACATGCATCAGCCATATCATCCACATGCATGAACTCCCTGAGAGGCTTGCCTGTACCCCACACAACAACTTCAGGTTTGTTATTCATCTTCGCTTCATGGAACTTCCTTATCAATGCAGGCATCACATGTGAAGTTTCAAGATCAAAATTATCATTAGGTCCGTAAAGATTGGTCGGCATCACAGAGATGAAATTAGTCCCGTACTGCTGGTTGTAGTGTTTGCAGAGCCTTATGCCTGCAATCTTAGCTATTGCATAGGCTTCATTTGTCTCTTCAAGAGAACCAGTCAATAGATATTCTTCTTTAAGAGGCTGAGGAGCGAGTTTTGGGTAAATACAGGAAGAGCCAAGGAAAAGAAGCTTTTTCACTCCATATTTGTAGGCAGCGTGGATAATATTTGATTCAATCATCAGGTTTTCGTAGATGAATTCAGCAGGGTAGGTACTGTTGGCAAGGATTCCACCCACTTTTGCTGCGGCTAAAAATACATATTCAGGCTTTTCCTGTTCGAAGAATTCATTCACAACTTGCTGGTTGGTAAGATCCAGTTCTTTATGGGTACGGAAAATAAGGTTGGTGTAGCCTTTTGATTCAAGTTTTCTTTTGAGGGCTGAACCTACAAGGCCCCTATGTCCGGCTACGTAAATTTTTGATTCTTTTTCCATTTGATCGCCTTTATTTAGAAAGAATTTTACCTTTTGCGGTACTGTTCTGAAATTTACAAACTCCTAATATCTAATTCCGATTTTATTGAATCTTCCTCAGTTTCCTGACTGGAAGCTAATTTCTCTGCAGGATAACTTTTCAGGACTTCTTCTTCGTCGAACTTTACCATCATCTTTACCAGTTCTTCCAGTCTGACTTTTGGTTTCCAACCAAGTTTTCTTCTGGCTTTTGATGAATCGCCAATCAACATTTCTACTTCAGTGGGTCTATAATACTCAGGATCTACTTCAACTAAGATTTTATTCGTAAT
>JGI2065J20421_1001231_pt1 | contig 19301 bp, 19 predicted proteins | sample Biomet5_FD_20421 | JGI IMG/M metagenome (IMG submission 20421)
GGCCTTTTGTTTGTCCTGCTGGGTGGACTGAACCTTCACCAGCTTGACCGGATGCGTGTCACGGTAAAAGTCAGCCGAAACCCGGAGCTAAACGGATACCAGAGCATCCGTCATACGGTAGATTTATATAATGATGATCTGATTGAAAAGCTGATCAGTAAGGCATCCGAACGGCTGGACATGGAGAGCAAGATCCTGCGTCTGGCTTTTGCAGAGCTTACCCAGCAGCTGGAACAGTACCGCCTGAACCATTTGGAAAGCCTGAAAACCAAAGCGCCGGAAAAACGGAAGCTTTCCCCGGAACGGATACAGCAAGCTGTCAATTACCTGAAATCCCCCGACCTTCTGGAACGCACCAACCGGGACATAGGAAAAACCGGTGTTGTCGGCGAAGAAACCAACCGTCTGCTGATGTACCTGGTCTTTACCTCCCGTTTGCGGGAAACCCCGCTGCACATTATCAGCCTGGGCAGTTCCGGCAGCGGTAAAACCTACCTGCAGGAAAAAGTATCTGAACTGGTGCCGGAACACGATAAACTGGAAGTAACCATCCTGTCGGAAAACGCTTTTTATTACTTTGAGCAGAAAGAATTAAAGCACAAGCTGGTACTTATTGAAGATATGGACGGGGCTGAAAACGTGCTGTACCCGCTTCGTGAACTGCAAAGCAAAAAGAAGATCAGTAAAACCATACCGGTCAAAGACAACAAGGGCAACCTGAAAACGATCACCCTGCAGGTTGAAGGACCAATCTGTTTGGCGGGAACCACCACCAAAGAACGGCTTTACGAGGACAACGCCAACCGCTCACTGCTCATTTACCTGGACAGCTCCCCGGAGCATAAAGAAAAGATTATGGATTACCAGCGTAAACTATCCGCAGGCAAAATCAACGCCCGGGAGGAACAGCAGGTAAAAGACTTGCTGCGTGATGTTCAGAGTGTACTGAAACGGGTTAAAGTGGTCAACCCTTATGCCGAACAGTTAAAGCTTCCGGAATCTATTTTTAAGCCCCTTCGCACCAACAGTCATTACCTGCAATTTATTGAAATCGTCACTTTCTATCATCAATACCAAAGGCCTTTAAAAACAATGAGCGATCCCGAGGGGTCGGGACAGGCTGGCACCAAATACATAGAGACCACGATCGAAGATATTGAGGCGGCCAACGATCTTTTAAAAGATGTGTTACTGGCTAAATCAGATGAACTTCCAAAGGCAATCCGGGACTTTTTCGAGCAGTTGAAGCACTGGGTTAAGAAAGGCAAAAAGGAAAGCTTCTATGCAAAGGAAATGCAGGAACACTTTCGGATATACCCCATGAAGGTCAGCCGCTATTTACGGGAACTGGAAAGCCGCAGTTTTATCAAACGGTCAGGAGGCAACCGCAAGAACGGTTTTGAATACGAAGTCAGCCGCTGGGAAGATTACAGCAAACTGCAGGGCGGACTTGAAATCTTAAACCAGGTAACCCAAAACCTGAGAATAACAACCCAAAAGCAGGAAAAAAGCAAGTATAACACAAGTGTAACAGAAGTATAACACGGTTTTTAATGATCGAAACACCAACAAAAACAAGCACTTAACAAGCATAACTGTTATACTTCGAAAAGCACGTATATAAGGAACAGGTCAAAAGGATTAAGGCAAAAGGCAAAAAGGAACAACCGGAAACAAAAAAACAATACACATGCGTTCGATCCAACTTGAAAACCCGCAGTACCGTTTACTTGAAAAAGGCTTTGAGAACTGGCTCCGCACCTTGAATTATGCCGGCAGTACGGTTTACTTAAGCCCGGCTTATTTAAGGGCGTTTTTCCATTTTCTGGAAGGGCAGCAGGTCAACAGCCTTGACAAAGTAAATAAAAGCCATGTCCGGGATTATATGGACTATCTGGGCCGGAGACAGAACCAGCGGCGGGGCGGTGGTTTATCGGTAAACTACCAGGCCAGTAATATCAATGCTTTAAAACGCTTTGCCCGTTACCTCCGGGAAACCCGCAAACAGAACCTTGAAATAGCCTTCAGCCTTTCGCCGGAAAAGGAAACTGTAAAAACCATCTTGTCCCAGGCTGAAATACACGCCCTGTACAAAGCCTGTCCTGTTACAGACTACCGATGGAAATATGCCATGACCGGGCTGCGTGACCGTGCCATGCTTGGGGTTTACTACGGCTGCGGCCTGAGAAGAAGTGAAGGGCTTGCACTGGATGTCAGCGATATTGATTTAATCCGGAACCTGTTGCATGTCAGAAAAGGCAAAGGCAGTAAAGAACGGTTTGTCCCCATCAGTGAAAGCGTAATGCAGGATTTTAAAACCTGGCTTTCTGTCCGTGACCAATACCTGGAATACCATGCAGAACAGGCTTTCCTGTTAAACCCACGGGGAAAACGGATTAGCGGCAATGCCTTGCTGGAACGGCTGAAAAGGCTGGCTGAAACAGCCGGGATAAACAAAGACATCGGGCTGCATAGTTTGCGCCATTCCATCGCCACCCATTTGTTACAACAGGGAATGAGCCTTGAAAATGTCAGCCGGTTCCTGGGGCACAGCAGTTTGGAGAGCACACAGGTTTACACCCATCTGAAGGATGAAAACTTTTGAGACCTACCTGCAAAAGAAAGGCTTTGCCAAATCAACCATTTACCAGCACTGCCGGTATGTGGCCCGGTTTCTGGAATGGCTGCAAAAAGAACAGTTATCCCCCGGGGATTGCACATACAACGACCTTTTAAGCTGGATTGATTATCTGAAGCAGCAAAAAGACAGCAGTAAACTGGTCAACCGCAAACTGTTATCAGTCAGGCATTACTTTTCTTTTTTTCAATTGAAAAATAAAGAAGCTGCGAACCCGGCAGCAGGGTTATACCTTCGGAACAAGCGTAAACGCCTGGTAAGTGGTATTACCGGTTTTGAGAAGCTGGAACAGCTCTACCAGTCATACCAGGTAACCGATGAAAGAACACTGCGCAACAAGGTTATTTTAAGCCTTTTGGTTTACCAGGGGATAACCAGTGATGAACTGCGCCGGTTAAAGACCGAAGATATGAAACTCCGGGAAGGAAAAATCAGGATACCGGGAAGCAAACGCAGTAATGGCCGGGTATTGCATTTACAGGCTTTCCAAATACTTGACCTGCAGGAATATCTTTTGACAGTCCGGCCAAAACTAACCAGGGAGAAGGAAGGACAGCTATTTTTCAGCATGGAAGGGAAAAGGGAACTAAAAAGCAGCCTTCACCATTTGTTCAGGGCACTGAAACGGGTTAACCCGGAAATCAGCAGTGCCAAACAAATCCGTCAAAGCGTGATTACTTACTGGCTGAAAAACTATAACCTGAGACAGGTGCAATACATGGCCGGACATAAGTATGTGAGCAGCACCGAGCGGTACCGGCAAAACAACATCGAGGATCTTCAAAAAGAGGTTAGTAAATACCACCCGCTGAACGGGAACCTAATATGAATATTAATCGTTAAATTTGCAGGAGATAAAACCATGGCACTCATGAATGTAGTAGAAAAGAGAGACTTTATACACAGTCATTTGCACCGGGCAAATGAAAACACTATAAATGAATTTTACGAGAAGCTGCGTAAAGAAGAAGTTTTAAAGGCGAAACTGGAAAGCAGGGCTCAAAAATCAGAAAATGATATCCGGTCGGGAAGGTTTCTTTCAAGGGCAGAAATTGAACAAAGGACAGCAGATTCAGGCCGCAGATGAAACTTATTTATACAGAACAGGCCCTTTCCGGTCTTGAAGAAGCATTAAATTTTATAGTCCACAAAGTAACATATAGGAAATTACTGGAAATCCGGGATGAGATTCTGGATGCAGCAGACAGTCTTTTGTTGCAGCCGTTACAGGGACAAAGGGAACCATTTTTAGAGCATTTGGGTTTAGGTCACCGTCGTTTGGTTGTAAGCCATTATAAGGTGATTTACAGAGTAGCCGGGGAATGTATTTATATCACAGATATTTTTGATTCCAGGCAGGATCCCGACAAAATGAAAGGGTAACCCAACTTTTGCACAACAAAGGATTTATCCAAATGTAAACACTTTTTTTTGCAGCGGAGCAAAAAGGACAATGGCAGGAGTCCCGCAGGGAAGCTCCAGTGGCATTTTTGTGAAGCTGGATACCTTTGTTCTCAATTGCGGAAATCCACTATCTGTACTATTATTGGATTTAGTTAATGTTTAGCTTTTCCGACAACAATTTACTTTTCCGGTCAGGCCCAAAACAACCCTTCCCCACTGCCTTCCCGTCTGTTTAAATTGCCGTCACACTTTTTGTCCCACCGCACATACGGCACATTGCTTTTGTTTTTTTAAGTGTTGAATATTTAAGGTAAAAAGCCAAAACCAAAGAGCCGTCCCGGACACACAAACAAAAACCTGCGCCAGGAAAAATTACCCCAAGCTGCACAAACATAATGCGCTATTATAGAACAGCCTGTTTTTAGCGGTATAAATGAATTGTTTCCGGCAGTCCTATAATCGCACTATGTTTGGCAGCCGCACGGCCAGCCCACCGCCCGCATGAAAGTTTACACTGCGAACCCGCCCACCAGGAAAGGACGGAAGCCCGCACGAACATTTATACCACCCTTTAAAAATGCCGTTGGAACGGGAATAACCCACCGGCGGCAACTCCAAACAGGAAGGATACTGCAAGGGTTATTTCCCGTTCCAACGGCACAACATCAGCAGCATGGTGCGGTAAGCTGATCATTTTCTTTTCAACTGAAAAAATGTTCAGTTGAAAAATAAAAACACTACTTTTAGAAGCGTTAAACGTTCTTTGAACAAGTTTGAAACCGGGCAGTACCGGGGTGTGATGACGGCTCATTTTTGCACGTAAACTGGTACGATTACGGGGCTCGGTTCTATGACCCGGTAACCCTGAGATTTACAACGCCAGACCCAATGGCGACGTTACATCCTGAAACAACCCCATATCATTACTGCTTCAATAATCCTATGCTTTTTATTGATCCCTGTGGAATGGACACAACTGCAAATGGGAACTATATCGGTGCGGATGGGTTAACGGATTCGCAGTGGCTTGAAGCCAGTAGACCTGGAGCTTCACAAGGTTTGGCTAAATACTATAGGCAACAAAACAATCAGTTTACTAGTCAGCAATATCAATCTAAAGGCCATGCTGAAGTTGGTGCTTTATTACCCGGAAACTGGGATAGCTCTGATCCCTCAGGACAAGGGGTAAGTGATGTAAGTCAGGCCGGACTTAATTTTATTGCAGGTTATGAAGGATACTCAGCAATAACATATAAAGATGTTGCCGGCTTACCAACAATTGGTTATGGACATCTTATTAAATTAGGAGAAAGTTTCGGAACATTGTCGAAAGATGCTGCATTAAAGTTATTAAGAAAAGATGCTTCTTTTGCAATTAATGCTGTTAATAAATACGTTACTGTATCTCTTACTCAAAATCAATTTGACGCTTTAACGAGTTTAACATTTAACATTGGTGCTGGTGCATTTTCAAATTCAACGGTATTAAAAAATGTAAATTCCGGGAACATTCTTTCAATAGATAAATCATTTATGATATGGAACAAAATTCGAATTGATGGAGTTTTAACACCTGTACAAGGTTTAACAAATAGGCGAAAAGCGGAAACTAATTTATTTTTAAATGGAGATTACTAAAAACTATAAGTGTATGAAAAGGATTGTATTAGTAAGTGTTTTAGGTATGATGTTTATTAGTTTGTTTGGACAGACTCAGGATGAGATGAATATTCAAGCTAAGTCAGATTATGAAAAAATGGACAAGGAACTGAATCAAGTTTATCAGAAACTATTACAAGATTACAAAAGAGACACTATTTTTATCAAGAGCATGAAAGATGCACAACGGCAATGGATTAAATTTAGAGATGCACAAGTAAAAATGAAATATCCGCCTTATAAAGATGGCGGAGAGAGTGTTCTACCAATGTGCCGAAACTATTATTTAAAAGAACTTACAACTAATAGAATAAAAGAGTTAAAACAATGGATAGATGGAGTTGAAGAAGGAGATGTCTGTTCTGGTTCTATTAAGATAAAGCAGTAATATTTTTTGCGTATAAATCGGCAATATTTTTAAGTTTCACAGATTTTCCCCCGGTCCCGCGCGATTGCATCGCGTGATTCAAAAACAAAACGAAGAGCGTTCGTGTCGCAAAAACAGAAGCATAGACGAGCCCGGCTCACTACCGGGTTTTGTTTTATGTATTTGCCGGTTTCTGTATTTGGCGTTTGGTAAGGAAAGCATCAATAAAGGTTTTGATTAGGAGTTTGTCTTCCTGAGTTAGTTTTTCCACTTCTTTAAACTGGTTAAGCAGTTCCTTGTCGGTAAGTTGTGCCGAAACAATATCATCACAGCTTCCGTTCATCAGAAAATCGATGGTTATATCTAAGGCTTCTGCCAGTTTATTAAGCCCCGATCCCACGTTATTTAACTATATTAGAAGCGCTTAGCTCGGAATTTATTGAGTCAAATGACGGAAGTTCGGGAAATTAATGCTACCATTATTTATTACGTATTCTTCTAATAGAAGGGACAAGTGGAAGAAGCGGTATACTAACGAGTGGAAGCGAATTTGTACGAAGAGTGTTAATAACACAGGAATACTATAGAATTTAAGGACATGTGCAACGGAACATGTTGTGCAAACATAAAAACAAAAGTCATAACTAATTAATAATTAGCTATGACTTTTTTACGAAGTGGGCGGTGAGGGATTCGAACCCCCGACCCTCTGGGTGTAAACCAGATGCTCTGAACCAGCTGAGCTAACCGCCCGTTTGAAGAACTCGCTTTTTGAAAAAGCGTTGCAAATATATACTCATTTTTTATTTGTGCAAAATATTTTCTAAAAATCATTATAAAATCTCTGCAACAACAAAAGTACTTCCCCCGATAAAAATCATATCGTGTTCATTTGCATTGTTTTTTGCTGTCTTAAACGCATCAGATACTGTTTTAAATGTTTTTCCTTTTAATCCAAATTTTTCGGCTCTGGCCTGTAATTCGGTTTCATCGAGTGCCCGGGGAATAGCTGCACGTGTAAAATAGTAAATGGCTTCTTTGGGTAAAAGCGGCAAAATATGGTCTGTATCCTTGTCGCTCACCATGCCAAAAACAATGTGAAGTTTTTTCCACGCGGTATTTCTGATTTGCTCAACTACCTGCGTAAGGCCCCCTTCGTTGTGACCGGTATCGCAAACTATCAACGGATTGTTTCCCAATATTTGCCAACGTCCCTGTAATCCTGTATTTTTTACAACCTGCGAGAAGCCTCTGTAAATATTTTCAGTTCTGATTTCCCATTGTTTTTGCTGCAGCAGCTCAATTACTTTCAGCACCGGCAGAATATTTCTTCGCTGATATCCGCCAAGTAAATCAAGCTTTAATTCAGGATAAACGTTTTTCCCTTTCCTGTTTACATGAAACACCTGTTTCCCCTCCGGTAAAAGCATCGAATACGGACACGAAAATTCCTGATCGGCAAAAAACAGGGGAGAACCGGTTCCCTTTGCTTTCCGGAGAAATACCGGGGCCGATTCGTCCTGCGTTTCTCCTATTACCACCGGAATTTCTTTCTTAATGATTCCGGCCTTTTCGGCTGCAATTTTTGCTAATGTATTGCCAAGTAAGGCGGTATGATCCATACTGATGTTGGTGATTACCGATACTTCAGGCAAAATAATATTGGTTGAATCGAGTCTTCCGCCGAGACCAACTTCCACAACAGCCACATCAACTTTTTCGTTTCTGAAATACTGAAAAGCCATTGTAACCGTAAGTTCAAAAAACGAAGGTTCGAGTTTTTCTGTTTCATTCTTTTTCCTGAAAGAATTTACGAAATGGACGACATCCTGTTCCGGGATCATTTGTCCGTTTACCCTGATCCGCTCCCTGAAATCCTTCAGATGAGGTGAGGTATATAAACCTGTTTTGTAACCGGCTTCCTGGAGCACTGAAGCCAGCAAATGCGAAACCGAGCCTTTCCCGTTCGTCCCCGCAATATGAATGGTTTTAAATGACCGGTGAGGATGATCGTACATTTTATCGAGCGCCAAAGTATTGTCGAGTGTGTTTTTGTAGGCAGCAGGACCTGTGCGCTGGAACATAGGAAGTTGCTGGTATAAATAGTCTAATGTCTCCTGATAATTATTCATTTCTTCCGAAACTTATAAACAAAATTGGTTGACAAAAATACTTTTTCCGTTCCGATGTTTTAACAATTATTATAAAATGATTGCCCCTTTTTTTCTTATTTTTAAACAAATCTAAAAATGTTCAGATTATGGCAGCAAAGAAAAAAACAAAGGTATTTATCCTCGACACTAATGTGATTTTGCATGATCATACATGTATGGACCAGTTTCAGGATAATGATATTGTAATTCCGATTACTGTTCTTGAGGAGCTTGATAAGTTTAAAAAGGGGAACGATCTGATTAATTTTCAGGCACGTGAGTTCGTACGGATTATTGACGATATTATTGGAGAACAACTTTTTGACGGGGGAATTTCACTGGGCCCGAACCGTGGCAAACTGATTATTGAAACCGGGAAACCTTTTTCTGAAAAAATAAAGCAATCGTTTAAGGAAGATATTCCGGACCACCGTATTCTTGCTGTTGCCGAATATATAAAAGATAAAAATCCTGACCGGAAATGTATTCTTATTTCGAAAGACATAAACCTTCGAATGAAGGCGAAAACGCTGGGTATTCTGGCCGAAGACTACCAGAACGACAAAGTTCAGAATATAGAAATATTCAGTAAAGGAGTTACCGAGCTCGAAGGATTCAGCGATGAACTGATCGATAAATTGTATCGTGAAGGTTCATTCGATGTCCTGGAGACCAACATGACCGAGACCCCGAAATCGAACGATTATTTTATAATGAAAGGAGCGAAATCGAGCGTACTTTCACGCTTCGACGGTAGCAGTAACAAGTTTCTGAGGATTGAAAAACGAACCGCTTACGGAATAAAACCACGTAATGCAGAACAAACATTCAGTCTTGATGCACTTTTAAATCCGGATATCAAACTGGTCGGACTGACCGGCAAAGCAGGAACCGGGAAAACTTTACTCGCCCTGGCTGCGGCTCTGGAACAAATAAAAAATTTCAGTCAGATATTACTGGCACGTCCGATTGTTGCGCTCAGTAACCGTGACCTCGGTTTCCTGCCAGGCGATGCCGAAGAAAAAATTAACCCGTACATGCAACCGCTTTTTGACAACCTCGGAGTAATAAAACACAATTATAATCCCCGGAGTACTGAATATCAGAAAATTGAAGAGCTTCAGAAAGAAGAGAAACTGGTAATTACCCCGCTTGCCTATATTCGCGGACGAAGCCTTTCGAATGCCTATTTTATTGTTGATGAAGCACAAAATCTGACTCCGCACGAAATAAAAACCATCATTACACGTGCAGGTGAAGGCACTAAAATGGTGTTCACCGGCGATTTGCAACAGATCGACTCTCCCTATCTGGATATGAAATCGAATGGTCTGGCATACATGGTCGAGAAAATGAAAAACCAGGACATCTTTGCCCATGTAAACTTGGTGAAAGGCGAGCGTAGTTTCCTCGCCGAACTGGCCAGCGATTTACTATAAATCTTCAATCATTTACTGACCGGGCAAGATATTCCGTCCGGTCAGTTTTCTATTTGTCATTTATAATATTCAGCAAATTCAATCGGGGAATATTATGTTCTCATAAAAATTGATCTTTTATAAATTGCTCATATAAAAACAGATTTTCTTTTATAACCCGTAATTTTCTACTTTTGCAGCCTGACAATCAATCGCGATCAATGAATTTCAAAGGAAAAAGAGCTGCATTTTACACGTTGGGTTGTAAACTCAATTTTTCAGAGACATCGACTATTGCACGCCGTTTTGAGGAAGCAGGTTTCGAACGGGTCGGATTCAGGGAGAAGGCTGATGTTTATGTGGTAAACTCGTGCACGGTTACTGCTGAAGGCGACAAAAAAAGCCGGAACATGATCCGCGGTGCAATCCGGGAAAATCCGGATGCAGTGGTTATTGTCACCGGTTGCTATGCCCAGTTGCAACCCGAAGTGCTCAGCAAGATCGAAGGGCTTGATTACGTGATCGGAGCCGAAGATAAATTCCGCATGGTTGAACTGATAGGTGATTTAACCAAACCGGTCCAAACGGTGGTAAAGGTTGAAGAATCGAAGCGGATAAAAAGCTATTTTCACGCCTTTTCGTTTGGCGACCGTACCCGAACTTTCCTGAAAGTGCAGGATGGCTGTGATTATTTCTGTACCTATTGCGCAATTCCTTTTGCCCGGGGACGAAGCCGGAACGATACCATTGCCGGTACGGTGAAAAAAGCGGAAGAAGCCGTTTCAAAAGGTACAAAGGAAATTATTCTGACAGGCGTAAATATTGGCGATTTCGGAAAAACGACAGGCGAACATTTTGTCGACCTGCTAAAGGCGTTTGACCAGATCGAAGGCCTGTACCGGATTCGCATTTCATCGGTCGAACCCGATTTGCTGACTGATGAAATTATTGAATTTGTTGCCCGTTCAGAAAAAATAATGCCGCATTTTCATTTACCGCTGCAATCGGGATCAGACGAAGTCCTGAAGTTAATGAAACGGAAATACCGTCGTGAAGTGTTTGCCAGCCGGGTTCAGAAAATTAAAGCAGAGATGCCCCATGCATTTATCGGTGTTGACCTGATCGCCGGGACAAACGGCGAAACCGAAGCATATTTTCTCGATTCGTATAATTTTATAAAAGAACAGGACGTTTCCGAACTTCATGCTTTTCCGTATTCCGAAAGGCCGGGAACCCGTGCATTGTTTATCACTCCGGTTGTCCCGGTTGAGGAACGCAAACGGCGTACCCACAAATTAATCGAACTTTCGGAAGCGAAACTGCGTCATTTTTACGAGATGCACCTTGGAACCGAACAGAACGTTTTGTTTGAGGAGCAAAAAGATGAAACAGCTATTATGGGTTTTACAGAAAATTATATCCGGGTCGAAAGCCGTTATTTTCCGGACCTTCCCAATCAAATCAGGAAGGTAAGGCTCGACGAAATTCTTCCCGACGGACATGTGAAAGCGGTCATTGTTTAATTGTTATTTGTTCCTTGCCGGCATATTTTTCTCTCCGGAAGTTCGTTTAATTCGTTACTTTTATACTTCATCTTTTATTCTATATATTATGGATTTTGAAAAACTTTGTTTTCAGGTTCAGGATATTGCCCGTGAAGCTGGTCGTTTTATCGCCGGAGAACGTTTGAAATTTACACATGACGATATTATTGTCAAGGGCAAATCCAATTTTGTGACGTATGTTGACAAAACAGCAGAGAAAAAAATAGTTGCAGATCTCCGGGAAATTCTTCCTGAAGCCGGATTTATTACAGAGGAAGGTTCAGCCAAAGAATCGGGCGAACAATACCGCTGGGTAATCGACCCGCTTGACGGGACAACAAATTATATTCACGGACTTTCGCCTTTTGCCGTTAGTATCGGCCTGCTCGACGGTAACGAAGTGGTTCTGGGCGTGATTTATGAAATCAGCCTCGGAGAAATGTTTTATGCGTGGAAAGGCAGCAAGGCTTATTGCAACGGACACGAAATAAAAGTTTCCACGGCTGCGACCACCAGCGATGCGTTAATTGCAAGCGGCTTTCCGTACAGCAATTTTTCAGTATTGCCCGGATATATGGCCGCTTTGGACTTTTTCGTCCGGAACTCGCACGGATTCCGCCGTCTGGGCTCTGCCGCCACTGACCTTGCATATGTTGCATCCGGCCGTTTCGATGCTTTCTTTGAGCACGCCCTTCATGCCTGGGACGTCGCAGCCGGAATAATTATTCTGAAACAGGCCGGCGGTAAAATCTGTGACTTCAATGGCGGCGATAATTATCTTTTCGGTGGCGAAGTAGTTGCTTCCAACGGGAGCTATTTTGATGAGTTCTATTCGATTGTAAACAAATATCAGGGAAAACATTAAGCAGAAGTTCTATTGTTTGCTGGCGGAGAACCTTTAACTTTACAGTAAAATAGCCATTCAATGATAACTAAGATAGAAGCAGTTAATTACCGATGTTTAAAACGAATATCACAAAGCCTTTCCCCTTTTCAGATTTTGGTAGGGCCTAATGCAAGTGGGAAAACGACTTTCTTGGATGTAATTACTTTTATTTCAGATATAGTAAACAAAGGAATTGATGAGGCAGTAACAGCAAGATCCCAAAATTTTAATGATTTGACGTGGTCGGGTAATGGTGGCGATATTGAATTGTCTATAGAATGTAAAATTCCATCACCCATCGTTAAAGAAATGGGAGACAATAAAGACAAAAATTATCTCCGGTATGAATTAAAAATCGGATTGTCTGATGCAAATGAATATTCTATAAAAGGAGAAAGGGTTTTAATTTTTGAGCCACAAAAAAGCGATGAACCTCTTCAAAGACCTCTTTTCCCTGAATACATCGATCATCAAAAAAATGTTTTTAATAAAGAACTGCCTAAAAATGGAAAAGAAAAGAGTTATAAACTTATAATTAAAAAAAATCCTTCAGGAAATGATAATTTCTATCCGGAATATTATCCAAAAGGAAGCGGAGGTTGGCTTCCAAGTTTTAAACTAGGATACAGAAAATCGAGTTTGGCAAATCTTCCTGCCGATGAAAGTAAATTTCCGGCATCTACATGGTTAAAGGAATATTTGGATAACAATATTCAAAGATTAGTTCTGAACAGCCAGCGAATCAGGGAAGCAAGTCGTCCTGGACAGGGGAAAAATTTTTTGTCTGACGGGTCAAATCTTCCCTGGGTAATAGAAGATTTAAAAACAAAACACCGTTCTTCTTTTGACGACTGGATAAAACATGTCAGAACTGCATTACCTGATATTTCTGAGATTAATATTTCTGAAATTCCTGATATAAAATTTAAATACCTTAAAATAAAATATAATAATGGCATTGAAGTTCCCAGCTGGACTGCTTCGGATGGTACACTCAGGTTACTTGCCCTTACTTTAATCGCTTATCTTCCTGATTTTAATGGCATTTTTCTGATAGAGGAACCTGAAAACGGGGTTCATCCTAAAGTAATGGAAACCGTTTTTCAATCTTTATCTTCTGTGTATGATGCACAAATACTACTGGCGACCCATTCTCCTGTAATATTGGGAATAGCTGATCTGAAAAATATTCTGTGCTTTGCAAAAACAAAGGAAGGCATTACAGACATTGTTTCAGGAGATCAACATCCGCAATTGCAGAATTGGCAAAAGGATACAAGTTTGAGTACATTATTTGCCAGTGGCGTATTAGGATGAATAAAGATATAATTATACTGGTTGCCGACCTGAATATGAAGGGATGTCTGGATGGTTTATTTCAAAGACTTCATGATGTTTTAAACATTAATCCCTTTTCGTACGAAATTTTCGTACACCCCTACAGAGACCCGGGATGCAGATTAGATGCAGTTCCTTTTTTAAGGACTTTTCAGAACGGTTATCGCTATGCTTTAGTCGTCTTCGACAAAGAAGGATGCGGAAAAGAAAATTTATCAAGAATTGAACTTGAAACGGAACTTGAAAACAATTTAGACGCATCAGGGTGGAACGATCGTGCAAAAACTATTGTGATTGATCCTGAACTTGAAAACTGGGTTTGGGTAAAATCGCCCAGATTGGCACAAATTATCAACTGGGGAGATATAAATAAACTATATCAATGGCTGCAAAATTCCGGATTTGGTCTGGACAAAAACAATAAGCCCCCGTTTCCGAAAGAAGCCTTTGAAAAAGCTTTGTATCTTTCAAGGAAAAGAAGGTCTTCGTCCATTTATTATGAGATTGCATCTCAGGTATCGTTCAAAGGATGTACAGACCAATCATTCGGTAAAATGATTACTTGTATTCAAACTTGGTTCTCAAAAAATAATGAAAAACAGAAATTATGGCCGGGAAACAAATTGAAATGATCCGGGAATTGATTGATCGGTTAAACGATAAAAAGTTCGACCTGGAAGCCTGGAAAAACCATGCGGAAATTTATCTGGAACAAATCTTCGGGAAAGACAGTTCGGTTATAAAAATGATCCGCGAGTTGAAATACGATTATTCGAGCTGGAACCTTCGCGACGTTTCGGGGGCAGGAAAACCGGCCAATCCGGTTATTGTCAAGGCCAGGGAGATACTGGAAGCTGCAGCTGTTTCGCTGCAACAGTTCGGAATTCCGGAAAAACAGACCGAATCGTCCAGAGCATGGCAATTACTCGAAGAGGAATTAACAGGGAAACAACTGAAAGACCTTCATGCCGTTATTCAGTCTGAAGATGCAGGGAAACAGGAAAAACTTGCAACTATTATCGGAACATTGGATCATGAGGTTCTGGCAAAAATAATTGCCGGGACGCTTCTTCCCTGAGTACAAATGACTAAAACAAAAACAGCTGTTGTTATTCTGAACTGGAACGGTGAAAAACTGCTTCGGAAGTTTTTGCCGTCGGTACTTGCATACAGCATTTTGCCCGGCACAAAAGTTATTGTTGCAGACAATGGTTCTTCTGATAAATCCGTCGAACTGCTCCGGAACGAGTTCCCTCAGGCCGACCTACTTGACCTGAAACAGAACTACGGTTTTGCCAAAGGTTACAACGAAACACTCCGACAGGTTGATGCTGAATATTACGTGATTATGAACTCGGATGTTGAGGTGAGCGAAGGCTGGCTTCAACCTGTTATCAGTCTGCTTGACAATGATAAAACAATCGGAGCTGTTCAGCCTAAAATACTGAGTTATAGCGAAAAAAACAGATTCGAATATGCGGGGGCAGCCGGTGGCTATATCGACCGCTTCGGATTTCCGTTTTGCCGCGGCCGTATTTTGGAGGAGACAGAAGACGACCATGCCCAGTACGATCAGGTATGTGACATTTTCTGGGGAAGCGGAGCCTGTCTGGTCATCCGCTCGGAACTGTTTCATAAAGCAGGCGGTTTCGATGCTGATTTTTGGGCTCACATGGAAGAAATAGACCTGTGCTGGCGGATAAAAAACATGGGATACCGCATTGTTTTTTGCCCCGGGAGCAAGGTGTACCACCTGGGCGGGGGAAGTCTGCCCTACGGAAACCCGAAGAAATTATTCCTCAATTTCAGGAATAACCTGTCTCTTTTATACAAAAATCTGCCTTCAGAAAAATTAGTCTGTACCCTGCTAACCCGGATGATTTTTGACGGCGCCGCAGCTTTTCACCTGCTGGCAAAAGGAAATGCCCGCGGCTTTGTTAGCGTGATACATGCCCATTTCAGGTTTTACAGGAGTATCTCATCTCTTCATAAAAAACGGAAGAATCAGGGAAAATTTCTGAAGCGGACAATGCATCCCGAGATGTTCAGGAAAAGCATTATCCTGAATTATTATCTGAAAAATAAAAAGCGTTTTAGTGAACTGAATTTTTGACAGTTATGAAATGTATTCCCAAAAATTATCCCGGGTAATGCATTGAAAATTGTTCCCGTAATTTTCAATCCATGTTGCAGGTGCATTCTTCCGGTGTTTTTTATACTTAATTTCAAAAGCATGCAACACTCCGTCCTTTTCCTCGATGTAATCAAGTTCAGCACCGGTATAAGTTCTCCAGAAATACGAATTGGAATATATTTCGTTGTATGCCAGGTATTTTTGCCGTTCTGCTATAATAAAATTTTCCCAGAGTGCTCCGGTATCATTTCTGAAACTGAAATCTGAAAAATTGTTGATCAGAGTATTACGGACACCCAAATCCCAGAAATAAATTTTATCCCTTTTGGCAATTTCTTTTCTTAAGTTGCGGCTAAAAGCCTTTAATCGGAAGATGATAAAAGCCTTTTCCAGTAAATCGATATAACTTGCCACTGTTTCCTGACTTAAAGCCAATTTCTGAGCAATTTCATTGAGGGATACTTCCGAGCCTACCTGAAATGCAAGCAATTTTAAAAGATTGGCAATTTTACCTGAATTCCGGATAGAGGATAAATCCAGAATGTCTTTATAAAGATAAGCTGACGACAATTCCCTCAAATATTTTTCTTTTTCATGTGCGGTAGTATATTGAAAAATTTCGGGATACAGACCGAAAGTCAAAAATTCTTCGAGGCGCGACTGAATCTCAACCGGATTATAACAGGCACGAAGTTCACGGATTGAAATCGGGAAAAGTTCATGCGTAATTGTCCGTCCGGTCAGAGGCTCTTTTATCTGATTTGCCAAATCGAATGAGGAAGAACCGGTAACCAACAATTTAAGTTCGGGCAGATTGTCGTGTATAAGTTTAAGGTTTATTCCAATATTCGGAATACGTTGGGCTTCATCAATCAATGCAAATTCATATCCCTTGAATAACAGTTTTAGTTTGTTTAAATCGCGCGATGAAAGTATGTCCGTGTAGCGGAGTTCGTCTGCATTAATTTGTATCGTCTTTTTATTGAGGGTTTCAAAAATTTCACGTGCAAGTGTTGTTTTCCCTGTCTGTCTTGCCCCATACAAAATGATAATTTTTCCTCCGGTAATGAGGTCCTTCTGAAGTATGTTTTTTAATTCGCGTTCTATTTTCATCCGAAAAAATCTTGGTTAATCTGTTTTGCGTCTGTACGCCATCTCAAATTATTTTTGAATAAAGATACAAAAAAGATTAATTTTTCGAATAGGACCGAATAAATAACGCGAATTTTTCGAATACAATAGAAATATTAACGTGAATTTTTCGAATACAATCAAGTAGTAATAGCTGAAAAATCCGTTTTATTCTTTCAGGTAATCAATTTTTATTAAGGCATCCCAGATCGGATCGCCCTGTGGCGGTGCAGCCACTATTTTAACAGGTTCTTTTTTTACCGGATGGATGAATTCCAGTTTACGGGCATGAAGATGAATGCCCCCGTTTTCGTCGCTGCGTGCAGCACCATATTTCAGGTCGCCCTTTATGTGTAACCCGATTTTGTTTAGCTGAGCACGAATCTGGTGGTGCCGGCCGGTTTTCAGGTCTATTTCCAATAAATGGTATCTGTCTAAACTTGCAATATGCCGGTAAGTCAGAATGGCTTCTTTTGCCCCTTTCTTCGGTTTGTCGTAGGCAAACGACTTGTTCTTCTCTTCCTTTTTCAGGAGATAATGGGTTAAAGTAGCTTCTTCCTCTTCAGGCAAAGCATCGACTACGGCCCAATATGTTTTTTTCATCTGTTCTTTATCCTGAAACATCTCATTTAAACGGGCAAGCGCCTTACTGGTACGTGCAAAAAGAATCACACCGCTGGTTGGCCGGTCGAGCCGGTGCGGGCTCCCCAGAAAAACATCGCCGGGTTTATTGTATTTCTTTTTAATATAGGCTTTTACCTTGTCTATCAATGTTTCATCACCAGTCTTATCCCCCTGCACAATTTCACCGCACGCTTTGTTTACGGCAATAATGTGATTATCCTCGTATATAACTTTTAGGTTGTTCATTTTTTTTGTTTGCGGCAAAGTTAAAATTTAATTCTGATCTCTTTATTTTCCTGTGAAATACCGGCAATCTCAGACCCGCCTTAATCGAAGAAATTCTTTTAATTCTTCTTTCCGTTTTTTATCAAGATCATGCCAGCGAATTCCCTGAATAGCACCTTCAAGTCCGCAAAGCATACAAAGACATGCCCCTTCGTCGACCGAAGCAAGTCTTATAAAAGCCTGTTCTGCTCCAAGTTCAATCAGTTGTTCCGGAGTTTCAATTCCAACTTCAATCAGTTTTTTTTCTACTGTTTTTCCGATATTGGGCATGTCGCTTAGCCGTTTCATCTGTCTTTATTGTTGATGAATTCAAAATTAGCAAAAGGTTGGCAGAATATCGAATTCTACCTCATCATCGAAATTATCGTTCCGTCGGATGAAAGGTATTGTCCCATCAGATTTGCTGTAAGACAGGAATGTACAGGTATAATTTCGACCAGATCACCTACCTTGAAATAATCAAAGTCTTTGTGTGCGATCTTCAGAATACCATGTTCCTGCGATAACGAGCTGACATAATTTTTCTCATCCAGAAGAATCTCCTCTCCGTCTTTTCTAACAATGATCCGCCCGTATAAAGGTTTCCCGTCGGTATTCGTAATCCACTCTTTCGAGAGGTGTACTGCACCGCCATATATCACAACCTCGTTACGCGAACTATGCATCGCAACCACGGGACAGACTACCCGGACGGCAATATCATCGAAAGTACAACTACCGAGCTTTTGTTGCATCAGGTCGTAAAACACAAAATTACCGGGACGAATCTCGTCCACCTCGTCAAAATTGTCGCAGATGCTTGTAGTGGGCGTATCTCCAAGTGAAATTTTTAAACCGGGCCAATCCTTCCGGTATTGATTTTTCAGTATTCGCATTTTAAGCAATGCCTCGAAATGACAATTTAATAATTCGTGACGCGACTGGGCGTGATAGGCCTGTCCGGTATGAGTAAGGAATCCCTGAAACTTAAGAAAACCTGAATTTTTCAGCTCTGATAAAAGGGAATCAATTTGGTTTGTCCGGCTTGCCAAAATTCCTGTCCGGTTATAGCCGGTATCAATTTTAATAAAAATTCCGACCGGAAACCGGATGAATTTTTTAAGACAGGAAAGGGCTTCTTTATTTTCAATCAGAAGATTTAGACTGATTTTTTCTGCCAGAATATTGATTTCATTTATTTCGAGTATGTTAACCGGAAACGCGACCGTAATATCTTTCCATCCGTGAGATGCGAAATAGCTGGCCATCCGGATAGAAGAAACTGTTATTTTTTTTACGCCGTACGGTCGGAACCATTCCCCGATTTCTGCTGATTGGTGGGTTTTAAAATGAGGCCTGAAATCGACATGTAACGATTCGGCTTTTTTCACCATTCGTTCAATATTTTTCAGGCATTTGTTCTTGTCGAGTAAAAGTGTAGGCCTTACAATTTCCATTTCCAGGTATTTATTGAGATGTAAAATAATTTCCTCTGTCGGAAATTCCGGATTACGACATTAATTTTTTTTATACAGTTTTGTGTAACCTGACATAAAAAGTTGTTACATTTCCTGAATCGGGTTAAAACTAACAAAACTTTCCCTGAAAGCAAAAATAACAAAGGGCCTTTCAAAAAGCCCTTTTGTTGTTCGCCCAGCATGTATTCAGTCTAACGGGTGTAAGTCCTTGGCACGCCCGATGGCGGGAAGTGCGCAGCCAAAGACAAGGGTGTCGGTCGAGA
>JGI2065J20421_1001233_pt1 | contig 19250 bp, 16 predicted proteins | sample Biomet5_FD_20421 | JGI IMG/M metagenome (IMG submission 20421)
TGCCCATTTTACAGGTCCTTTCTCAACAACCCCTCTCACCCAATATGCCCAACACTCACGATCAGCCCGTTTTACCGGGCTTTTAAACCGGACAGCAGTGACGCAACGAATGTCCTCAACAGGGCGATTCATCTTATCCAGCAAGGCCTGCAATCGATGAAAATTCGGGTTGCTTTCATCTTTGGGGGAACCTTCAAGTCCCGCGATTTTATCACTTTCTATTGCAGCCGCACTCAATCCACTTTGTTGAAGGATGAAATGGCGGATTTGTGCATCGGTAGACTGACCGGCTTTTTCGGTAAAAAACCAACCACCCCCGAGAATCACAGCGGTGAGCCAGACAAAATGAAATGAAAATACAGACCTCTGCTCAAATGAGAGAAAGAAAGCTTCCTCCTGTAGTTTTTGTTTGTTTTTGAGCAGACAGATTGAAAGCAGGACAATGAGCAGCGCATTTATAAATTCGACCCTGCATCCGGTTGTTCTGAAGAACCAGTTGGAATTCAAAACCGTTACTGGGAGAAAGGGATCTGGGGGTGCAAAAAAACATGAAAAAAAGGCGAATAGCACCATGGCGGACGCTGCCACTTTAAGCGAATTTCTGGATGTCATTTCCATTTTTGCTGCCATCCACAATGTCAATGCCGCCCAAAGGCCACTCAACAGTCCCACGGTGTAGAAGATCATTGTTTCAGTTACTGTGCCATTGACAATGTAAATGGCTGTGATGACTGCCAGCAAGGGAATGTAAATCCAGCGTTCAGGGCCCTTATTTGCGACAAGGCGGTAGCCTTTACGCGCAAACTCGAAGAGAAACAGGAAGGAAAGAGCGAAGATGGTGCGACAGATCGTTGTATAGATTTCTCCAACCCCTTGACTGAACGATACCATGTGCAGCCATTCGTGAATTCCTTGTGCAGTTCCGTATAATCCAAGCCAAAACCAAGGCAGGCGCTGTTCGGAATTTTGGGGAAGGGTTATGCAAATGCCCGCAAGCACCATGAATGAAAACCCGTAAAGGAATAACAGGTAATCCATTTGGCTTTCAAGTATCGTGGCGGACGGCAGCATGGTGTTATTTTTTTAGGTAAATGCGTATTTCTAATATAGCGAATAACTGAAAACGAGTGGACATTAACTTTTCAAAATTTACCGCAACGACGTTTTTTCCCTGCAAGTCCTATCACACCATCAAAGGACTGACCGCCCAAATTTTTGTCCAGCCACAGACTTCATGACGCATGGCAAAACAGGATTTTTCGAATCTACTGTGCTTGCCGGTAGTCAGGGACATCGGTTTCCTGCGATGGAACTTGAACAGCTTGTCCTTCTGCCGTTGGCGTCAATTCTCTTTTTGGCTTCAAGTCTGCTGAGGACAGGTTTTTCTCTGTTATTGTTACGGGACCCCGAGCCAATTCTGGAGCGTTAAATGTTCTGGCAAATGATTCGTAGAAAGCCGGGTCTTTTTGAGGGAGAACAAACGGCTTGTGAAACCGGCCCTGCGAATCCATGTAACTGAAGAATGGGCGTGCCAAAAAGCCGTCAAGCCGTTTGGTGCTGAACACAATCCACCGGCTGTTGAACGCCCAGCAATGCCAGGAATCCACGGTGTCACTGTTGATTTCCAGACGATGGTATTCGCGCGTCTTGAGATCCATCATATAGAGATCGCTGCTGGGCTGGTAAATGGGGAAGTTCCCATATTTCGAAAGACAGAAGAGAAGATACCGTCCGTCCGGTGAAACCCTTGGTTCTGTGGCGCTCAAGTTTGTTTCCCGTGATGAGACAACGGTCTCGGGGTCTCCCCATTGGTTGGAGTTGATGTCGTAATGAACCCTCAAAATGTCGTAACGAACCTCTCTGTGTTTTTCAATGGGTCTTGGAATGGCAGCGGTGAAATACAGATAGGTTCCATCTGGCGACCAACTGGGCCAGGTGTCATTTCGGTTGGTGGCCACCAGCGGTTTTGGTGTGAAAAACGTGTTTGAATCCACTCGATAGATTTCAATGTGTGATTTGGCGTCGAAGACATCGCGAGTTTCGCCTTGTGTGTGGTAGAAGAGGGCCAGTCTGTTTGCGGAATAGGCGAGGAGTTTACCGCTTGGATGCCAGGACAAATACCCCAGCGTCTTATTGATGCGTGTCACTTCGTTGGATTGGACGAGAAGCATGGGTTGTGGGCCTTTGACCCCACGTGTGTGAAGCGCGAACTGAGTGGTCGAATGATTGAGAAATGTATGACAATTGAGACACTGATTGTTGACCTTCTCGTTGCGCAGGAGTGGAGTCTGATCAAACGACTCCAAATCCCGCTGGTAAATTCCCAACGTGGTGTAGGTGTTATAGAGCGGCTTTAAAAGGCGATAATAGAGATGGCTGTCGATGGGCTCGCTGGCGATGTGATTTGTGATTGTGGCAAATCGGGTCCATCCCTTCTCAATCGTTTGCACGGATACGTCACAATAGAGATTTCCACCAGCATTGGAACGAACTAGTGTGCGCCATGCCTCCAACGGAAATTGGATGGTTGGAGTGCTGCTGCTGATCTCAATGGCTTTTCCCTGTGAAGCGCGGAGTTTGACCCGATAGGCTGTTCCCGGTTCGTTTACCCTGAAATTCAGCGGAGCAATGTTGGGGGGGAGTGTAATGTCGGTGTAATCGGGCGTGATGCGTGGAGGCAACAGGGATGACAAAGCTCCCGTAACGTCTGGCGAATCTGCTGCCGCACTTCTCAAGATCATGAGAAGGGAGATGCAGGCAAGGGCGATGATTTGTTTTAAGAACGGCATCATGGGGTCTGGGCATCCGCCATTGCAGACGATTTTTTGGATGGCTTGAGGTAATAGTAATACCAATAAGTGTCAGAATATTCCCTGGCGAGAGAGGGATTTCCTTCTGGCATCTTTGCCCCTTCGCGCACGGCTTCGGCGAAACGCTCAAATCGTTGGCGTGTTTCTGGACGGATTTGAAAATGTTTTGACTCAAACGGTTTCTTTACGACCCGCTCGTAAAGTAAAAGGGCTTCTTCATAATGACGGGGGATTTCCTTGAAACCGAACTTGTCAAGCGAATCAATCTTCTCGGCGAATTTTGCCAGATCGCCTGTCAATAAATAGTCCATCATCAAAAATTCAAATGCCATGCGGTTTTGCGGATTGGTGCGCAATGGCTGGCGAACAAAGAGTTCCGTGGGCATTCTGTTGTAGGCCAGCTCGGTTGTGACCATGTTTGAGGCGTAAAGCGCCAAGTCCAAGTCCCAGGGCATCTGAATGTTTGCATCCAGGCTCTTGAGGCAGGCATTGGCCCAGGTCTGGTGGAATGGAATTTGCCGGAGATTGTTCAGAAAAATACGCGTTGCCTGGGGATGCTGTTTTAAGACGTTGATTTCAGCCAGGGTTTTCAACACGTCCGGGCGGTCGCCTTCCCACTCAAATGCCTCGGCTGCCAGATGTTCAGCTTCGTTAATCTGCCCCAGTTCCATGAGTGTTTGCATCTGAGCCCGACACCCTTCCAGCCCTTTTTGCATCCCCGCATACAAATCCCAGTGCGCTTGATTTGTGTAGCTGAAAAAGTCTTCTCCAAGACGGCCCATGTGGAATAACGCCAGATGCAGCCGGATTTCGGATTCAAAATTCAATGATGGGACATCCCGGGCAACGGCAAGGACTTTGCCGTAATTTTGTTGATCGAGGTAATAATCCATTTGTGCCGTGATATGGCTGGCACGGTTCATGGACTGCCAGGCGCCGGCTCCTCCTGCCACGAACGCCAAGACGACAGCAACAATGGCAGGCCCCCTTTTATATGATGCAACGGTTTTTCTCTGTGACGTTTTCGGTCTGAGAAAAAGAACCAGCAAGACAATTGGCAGAAAGACGTAGATGGAAAGTAAAATGCGGAAAGTGAAACTGGCTTTCCATGGTATGAGCAGCGCTTGCAACGTGGCATCTGGAAAGCAAAGGCAGGTCAGTGGCACGGTAATGATGGCACTAATACTTCCAAGAATGACAAATGACCTTTTTAATGAGGAGCATTCCAAAATCGTTGTTAGAACAATGAACAAAAGCGCTGGCCATAACCCTGCCAGGCTAAATGTGATGGCGGTGCCTAGATAACAACAAACGATTCTCAAGGATGGGTTTGATGCTTTTTGTGCTGCACAAGCTCCGCAGAGAGCCAGCAAGATTCCTAGGCATGCAGATGGCAAGGCGGGTTCCCATCGACTGGCCAGCGCCAGCAAAAGGAAGGATGGAATGAGCGCCAGGGCGGGAACAAAAGCCAAGTGATTATCCGACTTCTTGAAAACGCGATCTGTCAAGAGAAACAACAATGTGAGCGCCAATCCAAAAAGGGTTGCCCCCACCCAATTGTCGTGATTCAACTGCAATAGAAACATGCCGGCATAATCCATTGCACCACCGGGGCGGGAAAAGAACGGAGCCGCAAATTCATGGGTGCAAAGGAAAAAGGGGCCCGAATGAAAAAACAATGCAGCAGGTTCAATCCTTGTCCCTGTGTAAAGTGTCACAAATGCGAACAGAACGATGGCTACGACACGAGAATTCACCACTGGCGTGGTGTTGGGACAATTCTCATGCGGCATAGGAAAAACCTCGCGGAGAATTGACCTGCTTCGTACGGCATGAACGGGCTTTTATTACACTCAACATGGTTCGGGCTAATCTAGAAGCCGGTCCAAATGTTGGCAAGGTGAAACCACCTTATCAACTGTCAATTGTAGAGTTTCGGGTCCTTTTGCCAGTCCTTTTCCTTATCGTGTCCCATTTCTAAAACACGGGGACGACGTTCCCGTAGTCGCAAAGATTCCATGCCCAGGGCGCATCCTTGAGAAAGCGGATTCTTGCCGACACATTCCAACCGCAGCGTGTATTTGCCTGGATTGGGCCAGAAATCCAACAAGTGAAATTCCTCATCGACGATTTTATCTCCATAAAAATCCATCGGGTCTCCCAGTTTCACTCCGTTGAGAGTGGCTTGGTATTTGCCGTAATCCGGAGCTTTGGTCATGTTGAGTAACAACCGCAAAGGTTCCTTCTTTGCCACTTCGAACGGGATTTCCACCCAGGCTTTGTCAGTGGATTCTGGCTTATAAAACAATTGTGGAGTTTCATACAAATCCAATTGCTGAGATTGGGCTGTTCCAGGCCCATGATGTGCGGGATCGGTGAATGCGTTGGCTTTGACCGTGATCCGTTCCAGACTGGGCAAATGACGTTCATTGGCACTTGGGGCGCGTGCATCGAAGGTTGGAATGCCTGTCTGATACCAGAATGCCACGCTGGCAAAATCATCTTCACGTTCATTCCAGCTTGTGGCTTTGTATTGGGGATTCTCATCTGGTGAAAGCCAGCCAAAGTGTTCCATCGTGACTTTGATGCCCGTATTGAAAACGATCGGGTCATTGATGTGCCATCGATAGGCGCTTGTGTGCCCGCCAACAATTCCCCATTGGTCAAAGTAAGGAACGCCAAAGTAAGGCGTGCTGCAACGTTTCAGCCCCCAGGCGGAAAGGAAGTAATCCTCCGTTCCCGTGCCCCAAATGGAGGGCTTTGCCTCGCCATCAATGTAGATTTTCTCATCACCTTCGCCAAACCAAGCCGGGCTGCGCGTGCGCACCGCGAGAACGGTGCCAACGTAATGACCTTTGCCTTTGGTCTCCAGAAGCACGTAATCCTTCCCCTTTTGCACCGGGTATTCCTGACGGTATTGCGCATGAAAGTAAGGGGTGTCCTTTGGCAGTTTGTCCTTCTTGATCCAGTCAATGTTGTAGTAGAGAAGGCTGATCGGCTTGTCACTCTGATTGACAATCTCAATGCGGGCGGATTTGCGGAAGGGCATTTGCCAGAAACAATTGTAGGAATCGGCATCTTCAAGGATCACTGGCATGCTGATCACTTCGCTGCGACGTCCAAAACAACTGGCAAAGAAATCGCCCACTGGAGCTTCCACTGCCGGTTTTTCCCGGCCATCCCAATAAATCCGCAACAACATGTCCTGATGGTTTGCAGAACCTCTGGGAGCCCAATCCTGGGGTTCTGGCGCGAGAAAGGTAATCCAGATGTGAGTGATGAGCCCCGGTCCCTTTTCATCCAGCAGCACGTGGGTGTCTCCTGGCAGCACATTGAAATTGTCGAAGTTGCTGGCTTCTTCAAGGTCGCCCTTGGGGTCGGCTTTGGGATTGATTTTACGCTCGGAAGCCTTGCCTTTGCGGACATCGCCAATGCGCATGGTGGATGTGGCGCGCATGGAACGGCCTTCTTGGGGCTTGGCAAGAGTTTCAAGGGGACCACTTGCGCTGGCGGTGATGGCTGTGGCAAGGATGCTTAGCAGCGCGGCTGTTTCAACGAGTGTTTTCATACGGTTGTGGCGCAGTTTGCATATGGCCGGAAGCACTTGAATGATGAATCTTGTCGCACCAGCCTGATGGCAATCGTGATAAACGATGGAATGGAAGAATTCATCATGGCTCAAACGGTTTTGTCTGGCTCTTGTTATTTTCTTCGGATTTCCGGCAGTGAATTCGTTTCGCATTTTGACTGTGATCTGTCTTCCGTCAAGTGATTCATTCTGTTTTTTTGGCGTTTGGGATGGAAAAGCTTCAGATTCCTGTTCCCTCGGTGAAGCGGTTTGATTATCGTAAGAGCCCATGAGACAGCTAATGCTTGCCTGTTGCCTGTTTATGATTCCCACATTGAATTCATCGGCGGCAGTGGATGCCACGCTCGAAGATCGTGCTGAACATTTCCTTAATCTGGTCAACGCTTCCTATCAGGCGTTGTATAAAGTGCAATGCGAAGCCCAGTGGGTTGCCTGCACGGATGTGTCGCCTGAGCACGATGCCGCTTCCGAGATCGGGGGCAAGGCCATGGCCGCCTTCACTGGCAATCCCGCGTTGATCAATGAAGCTCGTGCGCTTCTGGAAAAAAAGGACCAGCTCAAACCTTTGACGGTCCGTCAGTTGGAGCAGGTTTTATTGAATGCCGCGGAAGGTCCGATGACCAATCCCAAACTGGTCTCAGATCGTATTGCAGCCGAAACAGCCCAGGCATCCACATTGAATGGATTTGTATTCAAGCGCGCAGGCAAGGCCATCACGGTCAATGAAATTGGTCGGCTTCTTCAAAACAGCACCAATCTGGATGAGAGACGCGAAATCTGGGAGGTTTCAAAACAATCTGGCCCTGCGCTCAAACCTGGCCTCATCAAATTGCGTGATTTGCGCAATGGCGTGGCACGTGAACTTGGGCACTCAAACTATTTTGCGCTTCAGGTGGCAGGCTATCGCATGTCGCAGGAGGAAATGATCCAGCTTCAGGACGAATTTGTGCGTGAATTGCGTCCCCTCTACCTCCAGCTTCACACGTGGGTCAAATACGAGCTCGCCCGCAAATACGGCCAGCCTGTTCCTAATCGCATTCCTGCCCACTGGCTCAATAACCGCTGGAGTCAGGAATGGCCTGGCATCATCCAAAGCGCCAATCTCGATCCCTACTTTGAAAAGAAAACACCGGAGTGGATTGTGAAAACTGCCGAACAATTCTATACGGGACTTGGCTTTGCCAATCTACCTTCCAGTTTTTGGGAGCGCTCCGATTTGTATCCGGTGAAAGCCGGTGATGCCCGCAAGAAGAATACGCACGCGTCTTGCTGGCATGTGGATTTGGGGACGGACATCCGATCTCTCATGAGTGTGGAGAACAATTCTGATTGGTTTTACACGGCTCATCATGAATTGGGGCATGGCTATTATTTCATGTCTTACACCCGGCCTGAAGTGCCACCCCTGCTGCGGATTGGGGCCAACCCATCCTTTCACGAAGGGATGGGCGAGTTAATTGCTCTGGCCGCCAATCAGGTGCCGTATCTGAAATCGCTCAACGGCTTGCTTCCCGCAGATTTTCATTATGACACAAACGAGTTCCTGCTCGACAATGCCTTGAATCCATCCGTGCCATTCATTTTCTTCTCTTCAGGCACAATGGCTCATTGGGAATATGACATTTACGGAAAGGAATTGTCTCCCGACCAATGGAACAAACGCTGGTGGCAATATGTCCACGATTTCCAGGGAGTTGACGCGCCCAGTGAGCGTGGCGAAGAGTTTTGTGACCCCGCCACAAAGACGCACATCAATGACACGCCGTGCTACTATTACTCTTACGCCATTGCTACCGTGTTGAAGTTCCAACTCCACAACTACATTGCGCGTAATATTCTCCATCAGCCGCCGCAAAGTTGTAATTATGCCAATCGCAAGGATGTGGGAGATTTCCTGCGCGGGATTCTCAAAAAGGGTGGCACAGAAGACTGGCGAAAAGTGTTAAAGGATGCGACAGGCGAGGAACTCTCCACCCATGCCATGGTTGAATATTACCAGCCGCTTTACGAGTGGTTGAAGAAACAGAACGAAGGACGCAAGATCGGCTGGGATTAGGGTGTTTTTGGAGCGTAAGAAACGGTATCAATTGTAATCGATGGGCTGTTCAGCCCCTGGGCAGAAGCGTTGATGACAATGGGGGCTTCGGACGCTGTGGCTTTAATGTATGCGACGCACTGGCCGTTATAGGTGCGTCGTTCCGATGCCTGAAATGGTTCGTGACTGGTATTGTCGGCTGAATCAACGGCTACGATGACGCCAGGACCTGTGACCTTGAAACTGATCTTGGCGGATGCTGTGGGCACTGGAATGCCATCTTTATCGACGATGATTGCACGGACGCATGAAACATCGTCCCATTCCGTCGTTAACGGAGAACGATTGGCACTGAGTGCAATTCCCACAGCAGCTCCGGCAGAGCGCAGCTCGTGGCCAGCGACGGGTTGGCCCATGTTTTTGCCAATGGCTTTGATAATTCCAGGTTCGAACGGCACTTTCCAACGGATGGGAGATTCATCTTGCGAACGGGTTTTTGTTCCAAGTGATTTGCCGTTGAGAAAGAGTTCCACTTCCTGACAATTTCCGAAAACTTCCACCGTTTCATCGTGTGGTTTGGTGTTTCTGGGGGACCAATCAGCCCATTCTGTCTGCCGTGGGTGGATGGATTCCGCAGCATCCTCATCCTCGCTGTTTGAATGCGCTGCGCCAGTAGTTCTGACGATGTAAACCATGGGGGTTTGCGTCCACCAACTGCGTCGTTCCATGGCCAGCGGACGGGGCAGTCCTGTGCGGTCCAAAAGTCCGCATCCGGCACCGACCCACGGCCACTTGCTGTGGCTGTCACCCAGATAATCCACGCCGCTCCAGACGAAGGTACCGGCACAGGGACCAGCATCTCTTACGTTTTGCCAGGATTTGTGGTCGTGACCGGTTTCTGTTGAGAGAATTTTGCGCGTTGGTTTGGCCGCAAACGCTGTAAACAATTCTGTCTCGCGATAATTTTGCCCGATGACATCCAACAGGTCGGCAAGGCCATTCTTATAATCCTTGTTGGCTGCGGGACGGAAAAGAGCCTGTGTCACAGGGCGTGTTGGATCGTTCTGATGGCAAATATCCCGCAGCATGGCCAGCGTGGTTTTTGCCTGCTCATTCCGTGCGCTGTCGCGGATTTCATTGCCGATGCTGTAGAGAATCACGCTGGGGTGATTGCGGTCTCGACATACAAAATCTCGCAAGTCTGTTTTTGCCCACTCTTTAAATGCCCGGTGATAGTCGAATGGCATTTTCCCAACGGTCCAACAGTCAAAAGCCTCGTCGACCACTAAAAATCCCATGCGGTCACACAAATCGAGAAACTCGGGGGCAAACGGATTGTGACAAGTGCGAATGGCATTGCAACCGATGGCCTTCAATTGTCCCAGTCGGTAATCCCAGACCCGCATTGGTACTGCCGCTCCCATGGCTCCGCCGTCCTGATGCAGGCAAACCCCCTTGATTTTAACCGGCCTGCCGTTCAGGGAGAAGCCGGTCATCGCATCAAAGCGAATTTCCCGTATGCCGAATACTTCGATTTCGCTATCAAGCGTTACATTTCCAGAACGGAGTTTCACAGCCAGGGTGTAAAGGTTCGGGCGTTCACAATCCCAGAGAAGAGGTTTTAAAATGGAAAATTCCTGCTGTAATTCAACTGTTTTATTCCCGGGTATAATTTGAGGTCGGGAATCGGTTGTTTGGACGATTTGGCCTCCGGGGCCGAAGACATCAATTTCCACTTTAACATTTCGTGGCGCGGAAGATTGATTGATGACCGTGGTTTTTAGGTGGATCACCGCATGGTCGGTCGAGATTTTGGGCGTGGTGACAAAGATTCCCCATTGTGTGAAGTGGACTGGTTCCGTAACCACAAGACGCGTGTGACGATAGATTCCGGCTCCAGCATAGTAACGAGATGCTGGCTGACGTGATGTGTCTGCACGAACAGCAACTAGATTTGTTTTACCCGGGCCAAATACGAGACGGCCCGTCAATTCACAACGGAAGCCAATATAGCCATTGGGACGTTTGGCAACGTTGGTGCCGTTGATCCACACTTCTGAGTTGGCCATGACTCCATCGAAATCCAGAAAGACACGTCTTTGGGCATAATCGATGGGAAGCGTGAAGCGTTTGTGGTACCAGCCGACCCCCGCGGGAAGAAATGCACCCGCACCCCCTGTGGCGTTCTTTTCTGAAAATGGGCCTTCGATGCTCCAATCGTGTGGCATGCTTAAAAGCCGCCAGGCACTATCGTTAAAGGCAGCCGTCTCCGCCTGTTTGGGGTCGCCTTTAAAAAAGCGCCAATCGCTGTCAAAGGAAGCGGTAATTCGGCCCGTCTGCGCTGGCACTTCGAGAGCCATCGAAAGTAAAATTAGTATGATGTAAGAAAATCTCATCCAACGGACTTATGTATGCGCCATGGCACCCGATTTGAGCAAGCAATCAATTAAAGCTTGTGAAGGAATTGCAGTCGTTCTTTTCTTTTTTAAGAGGTTTTAAGCGAAGTCTTTAGTTTTGTCCTTTCCCGGCGAAAACTCCGGCACTAATGTGATGCTTGCATGCAGACTGTTTACTTTGACCTTGAAACGCAAATGTCCGCCGATGAAGTCGGCGGATGGGGAAAAATCCGCGATATGCGCATGAGCGTTGGAGTGACGTACAATACGGCGCGCGGGGATTACAAAATCTATGGAGAAAAACAGGTCAACGATTTGATCGAGGAATTGCGCCGGGCCGATCTGGTTGTGGGCTTCAACAGTCTGCGCTTTGATTACGAAGTATTGATGGGGCACAACCCGTTTTTTGATCCCGAACAAGTGCGCACGCTCGACATGCTCGTGGAACTTCAGAAGACGTTGCAACACCGGCTTTCACTCGATTCCATTGCCACGGCAACCCTGGGGGTTGAAAAGACTAGTGAAGGGCTTCAGGCGATTCGATGGTTTAAGGAAGGAAGGCTTCTGGATATTGCCGAATACTGCTGTTTCGATGTGAAGATCACAAAAATGGTTCATGAATACGGCCTGGCTCACAAACAGCTCTTTTTCGTCAATCGCTTTGGGAAAAAAGTAAGTGTGCCTGTCTCCTGGTGATTCTGCTAACGAGGTTGTGTTCTCCGTGTCAGGAAAAGCGCAGGCGTCAGACAAATTGCTGCGAAGAGAAGCAACACTGGGCATTCGTGGAGCAACACTTGGTAGGATTTATTGAAATACATCACGGTTTGCAATCCATGCACGCCCCAATACGTTGGCATGAAGTGAGCGATGGTCTGGAATAAATCCGGCACGATCTCTATCGGCCACCAACAACCGCCCAACGCGGAAAGAACCATTGCGGCGAAAATAGCCAGTTGAGACACCTGTTTTTCGGTCTGGCAGAGGATTCCTCCCAACATGCTCAAGCATCCGGCAAACACTGCAAATGAAACCACCACCGGGATCAGATACAATGGGTGATTACCCAGGGAGATCTTAAACAGGAATACTCCGCAACAGAGAATGAGGGCGGATTGAACAAGGGCCAGGATAACCCGGGCCAGAATTTTTCCAATATACACCTGCCAAAGAGGCAACGGAGAAGCCATTAAACGAACGATCTGTCCATTCATGCGGTCGGCCACAAGGGTGCTTCCCCCGTAGATCAGGACCATTTGCAGGACAAACATGGCCAGAATGCCTGGTAAACTGGCGTAAAACCCCGTTGGTGGAGGTCGGAGACTAGGAGCAGTCCTTTCCTCCACGGTCAGGAGTTGAGGCCGTGCAAGGGCTGTTTTGAGCGCCTGTTTGCTGGCTTCATCCCAAGCGTGATGGCAGACATCAGCCAATGCCAGTGCGGTTGTGAAACGGACGATGGCTTGTGTCAGAGTGGATTGCACTTCCAAGATTCGATCTGCTCCGCCAGTGCCCTTGACCATGGTCAGCTTGATCGCTTCCCCCTTTAGAAGGGTTGCCGCAAAGTCTTTTGGAATGACAATTCCATAGGGCCACTTTTTTTTGAGTTCCACCTGGCTTTCCGCCCCTTTGACGTCAATTGAATATCCATCCTGGTGGAGTTGATCGATGAACAGGGCTGATAATTCGCTGTGGTCTAGATCAATGACGGGAATCCACGTGGTTGGATTTCCATTTCTTCCAAAAGCACTGCCAAAGATTGCCGCAAAAATCAGAGGCATGATCAACATCCAGAACAAGGCCATGCGGTCCTTGGTGAGGCGTTTAAAGTCGCCCAAGGCGATGCGCAGGATATTCATTTGCGGCCTCCAAATCCAAAATTGCGCTGGAATAGGAGGAAACCTGCCGCACAGCCACCAATGCCGATGGATGTCAGAATCACCACCGATTGCCCCATTCCATCAAACGAATGGGCCTGACAGGACCGTTGCAACGCGATGACGCCCCAGCGGTTTGGCGTAAACTGGCCGATGACCTGAAGGAAATGAGGTAACATTTCAAACGGAAACATGCTTCCGCCCAGAAGCGCGCAGATCAGAAGCGCTATGGTTGTAAAGACCCGGGCCTGTTCCTTTGTCCGGGAAAAGGAATAGAGGAATGCCAGAAGGCCGGTCATTGAAAGGGCACTGGCCAACACAATGACTGTTGCCACGTGGACCGGCCCCCAATGGATGCCAAAGATGCAGGTGCAAAGAACAAGCAGCAGCGCTTGGATCACAGTGCAAAGAACAAAACAACGGAGCATTTTTGACAATACAAATTGGGAAAGTGTCACTGGCCCGGAGAGAATCCGAAAGAGCGTGTTATTATCCCTCTCCTGAACCACTTCGGCCATGAGTGTCTGCCCAAGGAATAGAACCCAGAAATACATCATTCCTGGCAGTATGGACTGGAAAACTTCATTCATAACGGGTTCCAATCAGCGGCAGGGATGTTGGTGAAGGTGATGATGGGCGGAAAAAGATAGGTTTTGAGCCCCTTCAATTGCCGGGTCGAACTCATGGCAGATTCGCCAACGATAGTTTCATCTGGAAATTCCTGCAGGTTAAACAGGGTGCGAATTTCCTTCAGGGGTTCCCCGATCAGTTCCCCGGCGCCGGAGAGTCCGGTCGCTGTCAATAACGCACCCTGGCGGACGACTTTGGGCAGCACTTGCTCCGCCGGATTTTCGTAGAGTTCAATGACATTGGTTTTTCCATCCAACAAATCGGTTGTCATGTTTTTTGGCAGGACGACCAATGCGGAAACCTTGCGATTCTCAATCAGGCGGATGCCGTCCTCGCGCTTGTCAACAAATTGAAGGTCCAGTTGTTTGCCAGTTTTTTCCTGCGACGCCATGGAGCGCAGTGCGCGGGACAGAAAATCATCGTCCTGATCCATCACTGCCAGATGGATCGTTGGGGTGATAGTCTTGCCACCACCGCCAAAGACGGAGGCAATCATGCCGGTCATGAGAAGTGGCAGGGACATGAAAAGCAGGATGGTCCACGGATGTTTCCAATCGCGCCGAAGATCCTTCAGAATAAGCTGGAGGATCACTTTCAATCGCGCAGCTCCCTTCCGGTTAGTTTGAGAAACACACTTTCCAATGTGGGCTTTTGAATGGAGAGATCAGCAATCTCGATGCCTGCCTGGGTTAATTGCTGGAGCAGCGGAGCGATGCCAAAGCCCTCTTTTGTAAATTGAAGCATGGCGGAATTGTCCGCGATGCTGAGGAACGAGACGGGCTCGTGTTCCAGCGAGGCTTTCAACTGGGCGACGTTGAATTTGCCTTTGAGAATGATGACTTCGCGATCCCCACTGACGCGGGCAAGTTCGGCAACAGAACCGTTTTGAAGGATCCGGCCATGATCCATGATGGCAATGCGGTCGCACAGTTTTTCAGCCTCTTCAAGATGATGTGTTGTCAATAGAATGGTGGTTCCCTGCCGGGCAATCTCGCGAATGACATCCAGAATGTTGTTTCGTGCCTGGGGATCGATTCCCACTGTTGGTTCATCCAGAAGAAGGACTTTGGGGGCATGAATCAGGCCGATTGCCAGATTGAGGCGACGCTTCATGCCGCCAGAATATTTCCCCACGGCTTCTTTGGAACGATCAGCGAGTCCCACGCGTTCCAACAGGGTGTCAGCTTTCTTTTTGAGTTGAGCACGCGAGATTCCATAGAGTCCCCCCCAGAATAGGAGGTTCTCCCTGGCGCTGAATTCCTCATAGAGCGCGAGGTCTTGGGGAACCAAGCCGAGAAGGTGTTTTGCCTCTTGCGGAGATTCCCAGAGATTGACGCCTCCGATGGAAACCGTGCCTTCGTCAGGGGGCAATACACCGGCGATCATGGAGATGGCCGTTGTTTTGCCTGCACCATTGGGCCCGAGAAAACCAAATAATTCGCCGTTCTTTGTTGAAAAAGAGATGTGATCCACCGCTTTGAGTGTGCCAAAGGATTTTGAAAGATTTTGGACCTGGATCATGTTCAATTTCTTTGTGTTGGCAGCACAATAGAGAAATTGACCGGTTTGACAATTACAATTCCCGGCGTTTTTTCGAACGATTGTGGCGGGGTGTTGGAGAATGCTGTCTCAAAACTTGCGGAATGTTCGAGTCTTCGTAACATTACATGCGCATGAAAAAGTCGCTCGGTGCAAAGGCCCTTGTTTTTCCAACCCCCGTGTTTCTTGTCGGCACGTATGACAAGGCGGGGAAACCCAATGTCATGACAGCCGCATGGGGTGGTTTGTGTTGCGGCCAACCTCCATGCGTTGCGGTTTCCTTGCGGAAGGCCACCTACTCGTATTCGAATCTTGTTGCACGCCGTGCTTTTACCATCTGTATTCCCAGCGAAGCCCAGGCAAAGCAGGCGGATTATTTCGGTCTGGCTTCAGGGAAAACGATCGATAAATTTGCCCGCACGGGATTGTCTGCTGAACGCAGTCAACTGGTGGATGCTCCCTACGTGAAGGAGTGTCCGCTGGTGTTGGAATGCAAGCTTGCACAGACATTTGAACTGGGGTTGCACACGCAATTCATTGGCTACATTGTGGACGTCAAGGCCGACGCGGCAGTGTTAAATGCCAATGGCATGGTGGACATCAAAAAAGTGAACCCAATGGCGTTTGATCCCGAAGGACAAAATTATTTTGGCATTGGCGCGCTTGTGGGCAAAGCCTTTTCCATTGGCAAACCTTAGATTGATAAAATATGAAATCCAATTCCCTGACTTCTGCGCCTTCGTGGGCGGATGAACTCCCGTTTCCTGTAACATTATGTGATTGCGAAGGCGTCATTCTTTACATGAATGAGGCATCGGTAAAGAGTTTTGCCAAACGCGGCGGCGCCGAATTGATTGGTCAGAATTTGCTTGATTGCCATCCGGGTGATTCGCGGAAAAAAGTGGAGGCGTTGCTCAAGACTGGCAGTTCAAATGTTTATACGACTGAAAAGAATGGCGTGAAAAAACTGGTCTACCAAAGCCCGTGGTTCAGCGACGGAAAATACGCTGGCTTGGTAGAAATGGTGATGCCAATACCCGCTTCCATGCCGCATTTCATACGCAGCTAGGAAGACTAAAGCTGAAATTTTCTTTGGGAAAAGGCGTGGGATTCTATGAACCCGCGCTTGATGTGTGTAGGACGGAAAACGCAATCACAGCAACAATAATCACACCAACAATCACAGCGACTGTGATGAAAATCTTTGTTCCCGTATTGCTCTTTTTGGCAAAACCGGCCTTGGGATCAAATCCCCCCACTTGACCGTGATCCTGCCCGAGCTTGACGCCCTGAGGAATGATGGTGGTCTGATCGAGTGTCTTTTTGGGAGTTGATGGAGCGGCTGCCGGGGCTTTGGGAGCTGGCTTGGGTGTTGTGGCGGCTGCTGCTGCGGGAGCGGAGGCGGCTGGCTGTGCTTCTTTCGAAGCGCCGGGAGTCGCGGTTAGCTCAAAACGCAATTCAATCTGCCCCAAGCGTAGTGTCTGGCCTGGTTTCAAAATGGCTTCTGCAGTGACTTGTTGGCCATTGATGAAAGTGCCATTTGTGGAGTTTAGATCGCGAATCAACAAGTCGGTAGCCCGAAGCTCCACTTCACAATGGTGGCTTGAGACCGAGGCTTCTGGGATTTGGAAGGCATTATCCTCCACACGGCCAATGGTGGTTGTGCCCGCCTTTAGCTCGTATGAGCGGCCTATCTGCGCTTCGCTTAGAATAACTAGTCTAGCCATAGCTCGGTGTTCAGAGTTTTGTGAATTATCCTCGCCTGAGGGATTCAAGTCAAACGGTTTTCCTCTGAAAGAATTTAGTAATTAGACCCTTTTATATTAGAAAAAATTCAGGCTTTTTGAACCAAGTCACGGAATTCCTTAAACAAAGGTGTTGAATCATGCGGTCCAGGTGAAGCTTCCGGGTGGTATTGCACGCAGAAAACAGGCTTGGTTTTATGCCGCATTCCTTCAACAGTGTGATCGTTCAAATTGATACGGTCTACCGCGACATCACTGGGCAGGCTGGCTGGATCCACTGCAAAACCATGGTTTTGGGAGGTGATCTCAACTTTGCCGCTGGCCAAATCCTTGACAGGTTGATTTGCGCCGCGATGACCGAATTTTAATTTAAAGGTTTTTCCGCCAAACGCCTGCCCCAGGATCTGATGGCCCAGACAGATTCCAAAGATTGGAATGCCTGTCTTCAGAAGATCCTTGACCGCTGTTACAGCATAGCCCAACGCCGAGGGGTCTCCAGGGCCGTTGGAAAGGAAAATACCAGCGGGTTTATGCTTCAATGCCTCTTCCGCTGTGGTTGTGGCAGGGACAACCTGAACCTTGAAACCATACTGGCGCAGACGGCGTAAAATATTGTATTTGAGACCGAAATCAAAAGCCACAATGGGAATGTCTGCCGCGGGAAGCAGTGTTGGTTTTGATTCCACAGAGCCGCGTGTGAGTTCAAAATTGGCACTCTGCTTGTCGTTTTCGTCCCAGGCAAAAGCTTTCTTGTGGGTGACTTCTTTCACGTAATCAACGCCAACAAGACCGGGCCAATTCTTGGCTTTGGCCAGCGCTTCTTCATCGCTGATTTTTTGGGTGGTGATGAAGCCGTTGAGCGCGCCACGGATGCGCAATTTTTTGGTCAACGCACGGGTGTCAATTCCCTGAATACCTGGAATGCCATTCTTTTCGAGATAATCGGAAAGAGACATTTCAGCACGCCAGTTGCTCACGATCGGCGAAAGCTCGCGGATGACAAAGCCGGCGACATGCGGTTGGAACGATTCGATATCTGCGCTGTTGATGCCGTAGTTGCCGATCTCAGGATAAGTCATCGTGACGATTTGCCCCTTGTAGGAGGGGTCAGTCAGGATTTCCTGGTAACCAGTCATTGAAGTGTTGAAACAAACTTCCCCGCAGGCTGAGGCGCGGGCGCCAAAAGCTTGTCCATGAAACAGGGTCCCATCTTCCAAGGCTAGAATTGCTTTCGTAGTCATTGATCGCACCGCCAATCTAAAGCCCAGCGGCGTGGGGTCAAGTTTATATGGAAATTGACCCGCGCTAAATGGCGCTGGAATGGGTAAAAACAGCGTTTTTTACCCTAGGGAATTCAGTGAAATTCCCCAGTTTACAGAGTTTTTCGAACCAAAAACTTATTCTCGTGGGGGAAATTCAAAACCGACTTTTTTCTTGTCGTCCAGAACCAGGTAAGCTGGAAATTGACGGCCAGCCTTTGAAATGAAGCCGGTCAAAAGGTCGGTTTTCCCTGTTGTAATGAGTTTTTTTACCTGCTCTTCAGTCACTGTCTGACCCAAGACAACCTTGCCCGTTTTGAACTTGCACGGTTTCTTGTCGGCCTGACTATTTTCGCAAATATAATTCGTTTCTGTCTCAAACACATTGCCTCCGCAGGCAGGGCATTTGCCGAGGGGCACTTTTCCTGTGAAATCAATCTTTGGTTCAGGAGCTGCGGGCGTGGAGGATTTTGAGGACTTCTTTTCGCCGCGCGGTTCAAATTCAAAACTGACTTTGCCATCCTTGAGCACAAGGAACGCCTTGAATGGACGGCCTTTTTTGGAAATGAATTTGTCGATGAGGTCCGTGCGTCCAGTAGAAAGCAATTTTTCCACCTGAGCCCGTTCAATGGCTCGTTGAAGAATAAATTTACCCGTGCGAAAATCACAGCCGTTTTTATGGGCCGCCTTTTCGCAAATAAAGTTCATTCCGTTTTCATAGACCGGGGAACCGCACTTCGGGCACTTGCCAACGGGTTGTTGGGTGCTGAAATCAACAGGGGCACCGTTCGAATCGGTTTCACCTTTCGCGTCGCCCTGGCCAAAATCGAACTCGGATTTAAATTCAGGTGTCAGTTTGATGATCGCGTTGAAAGGTCGGCCCATTTTATTGCGGAACCCTTGCAACGGTCCCACGTGGCCATGTGTGATCAATTCTTCAACTTCAGGGATTTCGAGCTGACGTCCGGCAACGATTTTCCAGAGGGAAAAATCGCAGCTCTGGCATTGGAATTTCTTGTAATTTTCCTTGATCAACCCACCGCACTTCGGGCAACGGGCCTTTAATTCGCCAAAATCTCCTGGCACCGTGTCACTTTCAAAACTGCGCGCCTTGTCAATAATCTGGCGGGTCATGTCCTCGATTTGGGCCATGAATTCAGGGCGTTTCAACTGGCCGCGCTCCATCTGCTTGAGCTTGAATTCCCAGTTGCCGGTCAATTCCGGTGAGGAAAGCTCGGGGATTTGCAAACCGCGCAAGAGCGTGATCAAAGAGAATGCCTTGGCTGTCGGCTGCAATTCCCTGAGGTTGCGCACGATGTACTTTTCAAAAATCAACCCTTCAATAATGGCAGCGCGAGTGGCGGGTGTTCCCAAGC
>JGI2065J20421_1001255_pt1 | contig 18927 bp, 15 predicted proteins | sample Biomet5_FD_20421 | JGI IMG/M metagenome (IMG submission 20421)
CCAGGCCCCATCCGACTATGTACCTGCTGTACACGTCGATGATTGCCGTCAGGTACATGAAGCCCTTACGCATCGGAATGTAGGTAAGGTCGATGCTCCACGCCTGGTTCGCATGATTGATGCCCATATTCCCAAGAAGATACGGCCTTATGTATGAAGGCTGCCCCAACTTGCTAAGACTCTTTTGCGGATATATGGCGTTCAGCCCAAGCTTCTATAATACTACCGGAAAAGAGACCAGTGAATAAGTTTCAATAAGAAGGAGTAACTATACACGGAAATGAAAGAGACAAGAAGGAAATTCAGCGCGGAATTCAAGGCGCGGGTATCGTTGGACGCCGTAAGGTAACGAGAGACACTTGCGGAATTGGCAAAGAAGTATGAATTATCACCGGTTGTGATCTCAAGATGGAAAAGGGAGTTCATAGGGAATTCCAAGGCGGCATTCGAGAGCAAGGGCGAGACGGAAGAAGAGAGCGGGAAGAGAGAGAAAGCCTTGTACGAGAAGATCGGGAAACTGGAGATGAAGCTGGATTTACCTTCGGTTTCAATCGGCGTCGCTTGGCATAATCAGAACAAGTTCTGCTTCTGCGCTCGCTAGCACGATTGTTTGCGAAGCGGGCATCAGAGAAGTTGGGGATACCGATGTCCGCAAACGACTGATATCTCCGGGGAACTCCCTTAGCATCAATGACCAGTGCGAGGTGATGGGGATAATCAAGGGGAAGTTGTACTATAAGGCAAAAGGGACAAGCAAACAGGATCTGGAAATGATGAAAGAGATGGACAAGGAACATATGGACAATCCCGGGGAAGGAGTCATAGGCCTTACGGACTGGCTCAGGTTCCAAGGGTACAGCATCGACCTTACCTACATTCCGATGCGTAAGGGCTTCATGTACCTGACGGCAATCATCGACGTGTACAGCAGGTACATAGTCGGATGGGGCCTGGACAATTCGCTGGACTCGTCGAACTGCATCGAGGTCCTGCAATCTGCCATCAGGAGACACGGCTGTCCGGAGGTCATAAACTCCGACCAGGGGTGCCAGTTCACCTGCAGGGATTGGGCCGAGGCCTGCAGGACTTCGGGAATAAGGGTCAGCATGGATGGACGAAGGCGGTGTCTGGACAACATCTGGATAGAGAGATTTTGGAGGACGATAAAAAGGAACTACATTTATTTGTTTCCCGAAGAGAACGGACAAGACCTCTATCGTGGAATAAAGAGATTCATAGGGAAGTACAATTACAGGCGGCCACATCAGGGAATAGCTCACCGGACACCGTTCCAGGTCTATTCCGCGGTGGTAGAATGAAAGGACAACAATTAACTCAAGAATGACTTATATTGGTCTCAAAAGTGATAGTACTTAAGATGAAATCTCACAGCAGGGCGAGGACGAGGTGCATCTTTCACATTGCAGATTATGAAAGGATAATAGTTGGAACTCCTACGTGGTGGTACACTATGGCTCCAGCAATGCTCAGCTTCCTTCGAATGTGAGAAGTAAATCAAGTTCAGTCCTGACAGCCGTCATCTTCTAATGACCTCTGAATCCGAACTTCAGGAGTGGATCCGCTCACTGCGGTAGACCTGATGCGACAAAAATAAAGGGGGCGGCTGAATTGACAGCTGCCCCCCTTTCATTGATATTATCCGTCAGATTACTGGAGCGGGTTGGATGCGAGACGCTTGTAGGAAGCGAGGCGCAGCTTTGCGAATTCCTCGGTCTTTGCGAAGAGGTCGGTTGCGACGTCAGGGAAAGACTTGAGCAGGGAAGCGTAACGGGTTTCGCCCTTCAGGAAGTCCTGGAAGAGTGTCCAGTCAGGTTCCTTGCTGTCGAGAGAGAATGGATTCTTGCCGGCTTCAGCTGCAGGGTTATACCTGTATAGTTGCCAGTAGCCGCAAGCGACTGCCTTCTTCTCCTCTTCCTGGCTCTTGCCCATTCCGACTTTGAGGCCGTGGTTGATGCAAGGTGCGTAGGCTATGATGAGGGAAGGTCCGTCGTAAGCTTCGGCTTCCTTGATGGCGTTCAGGAACTGGGCCTGGCTTGCGCCCATCGCAACCTGTGCGACGTAGACATAGCCGTAGCTCATTGCGCACATTCCTAAATCTTTCTTGCGGATACGCTTTCCGGAAACAGCGAACTGTGCGACTGCGCCTGCAGGAGTAGCCTTGGATGACTGTCCGCCGGTGTTCGAGTAAACTTCGGTATCGATGCAGAGAACGTTGACGTTTTGGCCGCTGGCGAGCACGTGGTCGAGTCCGCCGTAGCCGATGTCATAGCCCCAGCCGTCGCCGCCGACGATCCACTGGGAACGGAATGTTAGGAAGTTGCGGAGATCGTAGATCTGCTTGCAAGCGTCACATTCGCTCTTTTCGAGCATAGGTACGACCTTGTCGGAGACTTCGCGGGTAACCTTGTAGCTTCCGCGGTTCTCGATCCATTTCTTGAATTCGGCCTTAAGCTCGTCATTGCACTTGTCACATTCGAGAGCCTTGTTCATGAGACCTTCGATGTTGCTGCGGACCTTTTCGGCTCCGACGTGCATTCCGAGGCCGAACTCGGCATTGTCTTCAAACAGGGAGTTGTCCCAAGCCGGGCCGTGGCCGTCCTTGTTGGTGGTGTATGGGCTCGATGGGAATGCTGCAGAGTAGATGGAAGTACAGCCGGTAGCATTGGCAACCATCATGCGGTCGCCGAAGAGCTGGCTGATGACCTTCAGGTACGGGCTCTCGCCGCAGCCTGCGCAGGCTCCCGAGAATTCGAAGAGCGGCTGGGCATACTGGGAAGCCTTTACATTGGCAGTCTTGTCGACCACTTCCTTATAGCCGACCTTGGAGTTAAGGTAGTCGAAGTTGGCCTGTTCAGGCATCTGGCTTCCCAGTGTCTTGGATTCAAGCGCTTTGACGCCTCTCGTGCCTGGGCAGATGTCGACGCAGTTCATACAGCCGGTGCAGTCCAGAGGAGAGACCTGCATGGTGAACTTGAGTTCCGGAAATTGGGATGCCGGTTTTGCTTCGGTCATCTTGATGCTCTTAGGAGCCTTCTTCGCCTCGTCTTCAGTTAGAAGGAAAGGACGGATGGCTGCGTGAGGGCAGGCAAATGCGCACTGGTTGCATTGGATACAGTTCTCAGGGTTCCACTGAGGAACGAAGACTGCGATGCCGCGCTTCTCGTAAGCAGCTGTGCCGGCAGGGATGGTGCCGTCTGCGATGTTGACGAATGCGCTGACAGGCAGGTCATTGCCTTCCTGAGCGTTTACTCGGTCAGCGATGTCGTGGATGAACGGGGTGGCCATGCGCTCGGCGTTAGGGTTCACGAATGATCCGGTGGCGTTCTTCCAGTCTGCAGGGATCTCGACCTGGGTGTACTCGCCGCCGCGGTCAACGGCTGCGTAGTTCATATTGACGACGTTCTCGCCCTTTGCACCGTAAGACTTCAGGATGGCGTCCTTCATGTACTTCACTGCATTTTCGTAAGGAATGATGCCGGTAATCTTGAAGAATGCGCTCTGCAGGATGGTGTTGGTGCGTCCGCCGAGGCCGATTTCCTGAGCGATCTTGGTGGCGTCGATGAGATATAGCTTGACCTTATCCTCGTAAATGGTCTTCTTTACCCAGCTTGGGATTCTCTTGAGAGTCTCGTCAGTGTCGTAAAGGGTGTTTAGAAGCATCGAGCCTCCTTCCTTTATTCCGCGGAGGACGTCGTACTTGGTCAGGTATGAGAATACGTGGCAAGCTACGAAATCAGGAGTGGTTACCAGATAAGGAGCGTTGATAGGGCTGTCGCCGAAACGGAGATGAGAGCAGGTATATCCGCCGGACTTCTTGGAGTCGTAGTCGAAGTATGCCTGGCAGTACTTAGGGGTATGGTCTCCGATGATCTTGATGGTGTTCTTGTTTGCGCCGACGGTTCCATCGGAGCCGAGTCCGAAGAACTTCAGCTCATAGGTGCCCTTCTTGGCGAGAGAGATTTCCTTCTTGACGTTCAGTGACTTGAATGTAACGTCGTCGACGATGCCGATGGTGAAGCCATCCTTAGGCTCCTTCTTGGCGAGGTTGTCGTAAACTGCGATGATCTGTGCAGGAGTGGTGTCCTTTGAAGAAAGTCCATAGCGCCCGCCGATGATGTAAGGGATGTTCTCCTTGTTTACGAAATATGACTTGATGTCTTCGCAGAGAGGTTCATTCAATGCAGCGTTGTCCTTTACGCGGTCGAGGACGGCAATCTTCTTGACGTCCTTGCACTGGTTGAGGGCGCGCTTGAAATACTTCTCGCTGAAAGGACGGTAAAGGCGTACCTGGATGAGGCCGAGCTTTTCGCCCTTGGTCTCGGCAAGGTAGTCGATGGTTTCCTTGATGGTGTCGCAGACAGAACCCATGGCTACGATGACGTTTTCAGCTTCCTTGTCTCCGTAATAGTCGAAAGGAAGATAATGGCGTCCTGTGAGTTCGCCCATCTCGCCCATGTAGCGTGCGACGATGTCTGGAATGGCGTCATAATACTTGTTCTGAACCTCGCGAGCCTGGAAGTAGACGTCCGGGTTCTGGTTGGTGCCGCGGGTCACTGGAGCCTCAGGAGTGAGTGCTCTGTCACGGAATTCCTTGATGCCCTTTTCGCTGACCATCTTCTTCATGTCCTCGATGTCGAGGAGCTCGATCTTCTGGATCTCGTGGCTTGTGCGGAAGCCGTCGAAGAAATGCAGGAAAGGCATGCTGGACTTGATAGCGGAGAGGTGCGCGATTGCTGCCATGTCTTCAGCTTCCTGAACGCTGGAAGAGCAGAGGAAGGAGAATCCGGTGGAGCGGCAAGCCATGACGTCGGTGTGGTCTCCGAAGATGGAGAGGGCCTGGGTGGCAAGTGCGCGCGCTGATACATGGAAGACTGCAGGCAGAAGTTCGCCGGCGATCTTGTACATGTTGGGGATCATAAGGAGAAGACCCTGGGATGCAGTGAAGGTGGTAGTCAATGCTCCGCCCTGCAGAGATCCGTGGAGAGCTCCGGCTGCGCCGGCTTCACTTTCCATTTCGGTAAGGGTGACGCTCTCTCCGAACATGTTCTTTCTTCCGTGAGCAGCCCACTCGTCTATGTGCTCTGCCATAGGCGACGAAGGAGTGATAGGGTAAATGGCTGCGTGTTCGCTGAACATGTAAGCTGCGTACGCGCAAGCTTCATTACCGTCACAAGTGATGAATTTCTTTTCTTTTGCCATAACGGTTTTTATTGAAAAAATATTGTTTTAAATTAGAATTTCTAGATGAAATTTCGCTGCGAAATTAGCGATTATTGCCTTATTAAAAAAGTTTAATTCTCTTTTGTCCCGTGGCTATTCACTGTCAAGCTCCAGAGCCTATTCCTGACGTCCTGAAATCTGGACTTTTGGATTGGTTTTCCGGATAAGTCCCTGCAGGACGTCTCCAGGGCCGAGTTCTGTGAAGCTTGTGGCTCCGTCGGCAATCATGTTGCGCACAGAAGCTGACCAGCGGACCGGGGAGATGAGTTGTTTCAGAAGGTTCTTCTTGATTTCGTCCGGATGCGTGTGTGGCTTTGCATCGACATTCTGGTAGATAGGGCAGACCGGTTCCGAGAAGGCAGTACCTTCAATGGCTTCTGCAAGTTCCTGGCGCGCAGCCTCCATCAGAGGAGAGTGGAATGCTCCGCCGACCTTCAGAGGCAATGCCCTGCGTGCTCCGGCTGCGGTCAGCATTGTACAGGCTTCAAGCACGGAATCGACTCTGCCTGAGATGACAAGCTGCCCTTCGCAGTTGTAGTTTGCAGGAATGACGACACCGCCTCTTTCATTCACCTGAGCGCAGATCTTTTCGACTGTCTCGTCGGAAAGCCCGATGATGGCTGCCATTGTGCCGGGATTGGCCTCGCAGCATTTCTGCATGGCCTGTGCCCGAATCGAAACGAGCCTTAGAGCGTCTTCGAACTTCAGGGACTTTGCCACTGTCAATGCCGAGAACTCTCCAAGCGAGTGTCCTGCTACCATTTCGGGCTTGAAGCCTTCGATGGTGGTTGCCAGGATGACGGAGTGCAAAAAAATTGCAGGCTGAGTGACCTTTGTGGCCTTTAACTCGTCTGCAGTGCCTTCGAACATAATATTGGAAATATCGAAACCCAATATCTTGTTAGCCTTGTCGAACATCTCTCTAGCAAGGCTGCTGCCGTCGCAAAGCGGTTTTCCCATTCCCGGGAATTGTGCCCCCTGACCGGGGAATACATAAGCGTTCATAATTATTTGGTTTTAGTAAGCGGTCTTTCTGACCGTCGACAAAGATACAATTTTTGAACCAATATGATGAGTGCGACAAAAAGTCGATGAATGGCTTTGTGTGTGCGAAAAAGAGAGGGTGGCTAGAAAGTAATCTTAGCCACCCTCTTCTTAGTACCCCCAGTCGGAATCGAACCGACATCGTGAGAACCGGAATCTCAAGTTCTATCCATTATACTATAGGGGCCCGTTTATTTGTGAGGAACTAGTTCGTGCTGGAACTGGTAAAGTTGTCGGCGGGGGCGTCAGTTTGAGCATTAGCGTCATCCTGGGCTGGAGCTGGAGTCTGAGCAGGGGATTCTGCAGGCTTCTCAACGTGCTGGTCTTCGACGGTATCGCCGTTGGATTTCATGAATTTGTTGTATAGGGTGAGAACTTCGGCTGAAGTGGTGACCTCGCCTGCTCCGTAAATGATCAATGCGACACCGAAGAGGATGAAGAGAAGGTTTCTCTTGTTGTTGGGGTCGATAGGGAAGCAGAGAACCAGGGCTGCGATAAGCAGGGTGGCGACAGGAAGGATGTAGTACCCCCAGCCGATGTGGCCGTATTTCTTGGCATTGATGAGAGAAACGAAGAGGTTCACTCCGAGGATGGCGAGCATTATGCCGACAAGCACGAATGCGAAGTTGATGAAGCGGGTGGGGGCCGCAACCATGATTATGCCAATGACTGCGACGACGATGCCGTTGATGAAGGCGATGTCTACGTTCTGGGTGGCATCCTTTTTCTTGCGGACAAGGGCGCTGATGATGGAAATGCCTCCGAAGAGGATCATCAGCGATCCAAGAATCTTGATGCCGAGTTCAGGCATCGTGCTTGGCCACATTACTAGGGCGATCCCTATTACAAGAGCGACGATACCTCTGGCTATTCCGTACTTCGAGTCGAAAAGGCCCTTCAAGACTCCTTTCATGATAAGTGTGTTTTTATGTTTTAGCTCTGGTAAATGCAAATTTAATAAAAAAACGGCCGCTTATTATAGCAACCGCTTAGTAAAGGGTGGGAAATGGGACTCGAACCCACGACAACTGGAACCACAATCCAGGACTCTAACCAACTGAGCTACTCCCACCGTCGATTTGAGTTGCAAAAATAGCAATTATTTGGTTCGATGCAAAAAAACTGAAATTCGATCAGGTGAATTTCGGATTCCTCGAGAACTCGAAGACGTCTAGTTTTGGCGGTTCGTAAGGGCGCTTCGGCTCTTTTTGAATTTCCGGCTGCCTTTGCTTTGCCTTAGGCTTTGGTTCCGGTTTAGGCACCGGCTTCGGTTCAAAGGCAGGCTCTGGAGCAGGTGCTTCAGCAGGTTCAGGCTCAATGACTGGTTCGGTCGCCCGCATTGGCTCGGAATCAATGGATGGCGCTGCAGCAGGCTCGGATAAAGGCTCTTCGACAGATTCGGGAGCTGCACTTTGCATTGGCTCGGGGGATGCCTGTGGCTCTTGGAGAACCTGGGGTTCCTCGGCCTCTTGGGACTTTGGCAGCATGTCCTCGGGAGGTTCGGAAGGGTCTAACTCCAGTTCGATGGGCTCTTCTTCCTTCGCTTCTTCCTTGGCCGGCTCCTGAGCGGGAGCAGGTTCCTCGAACATTCCGAACAGGTCGCCTTCCTCAAAAGCAGGTGAATCCTTCTTTTTCATTTTGCACTAAATTTTGTCAAAGGTAGCACAATTTTTGTTGAGATATGTTTACATTTGCAACCAAATTTCAATTTAGAATTATTCAAGATTTATGGCACGTGAAATAAAATTTTCTCTAGTCTACCGCGACATGTGGCAGTCCTCAGGACGCTATGTTCCTAGGGTAGACATGTTTCAGAAGATCGCTCCTGTCATCATCGACATGGGGTGCTTTGACAGAATCGAAACCAACGGCGGCGCATTCGAACAGGTGTGCCTGCTGGAGGGTGAGAATCCTAACGTCGCTGTCCGTGAATGGACAGCTCCTTTCCACAAGGCCGGCATTGAAACGCACATGCTTGAAAGAGGCCTTAACGCCATCCGCATGGACCCGGTTCCTGCTGACGTGCGCGAACTCATGTTCAAGGTCAAGAAGGCCCAGGGAACTGACATCGCCCGCTCTTTCTGCGGACTTAACGACCATCGCAACCTCAAGCGCTCGGTAGAGTATGCCAAGAAGGCCGGAATGATTTCCCAGGTCGCGCTCAGCGTTACCCATTCGCCTATCCACACTGTTGAATATTATATGGGTGTGGTGGACAAGGTCGTTTCATACGGCTGCGACGAAATCTGCCTTAAGGACATGGCAGGTGTCGGCCGTCCGGCTTTCCTCGGACGCCTCGTAAGCGAAATCAAGAAGAAATATCCTCAGATAAAGGTTCAGTATCACGGACATACAGGCCCTGGCTTCTCTCCTGCATCCATGCTGGAAGTAGCTCGCGCAGGCGCAGATTATCTCGACGTAGCCATGGAGCCTCTGTCATGGGGAAAGATCCATCCGGACGTAATCACAATCCAGGAAATGATGAGGGACGCTGGATTCCAGGTCAAGGACATCAACATGGACGCTTACATGGAAGCCCGCAAGCTTACTCAGTCGTTCATGGACGAATTCCTCGGATATTTCATCAACGCCGACAACTTCAAGATGACATCCATGCTCGTAGGTTGCGGTCTGCCAGGTGGAATGATGGGATCCATGATGGCCGACCTCGCAGGATTCATGCCTGCCATCAACGCTGCAAGGCGTCAGAGGAACGAGAAGGAATACACTATCGAGGACCTGGTAACCAAGCTCTTCGCAGAAGTGGCTTACGTTTGGCCTAAGATGGGCTATCCGCCATTGGTAACTCCTTTCAGCCAGTATGTGAAGAACATCGCGCTGATGAACCTTTATAACATGGAACGCGGCGGCAAGCGCTGGGAAAGCATCGACAAGAACCAGTGGAACATGATCACCGGCCGCATGGGTACTCTTCCTGGACCTCTGGATCCGGAGATCGTCGCTCTCGCCAAGGAGAAGGGATATGATTTCTACACAGGAGACCCTCAGGACATGTTCCCGAACGAGCTTGACAAGTTCAAGAAGGACATGCAGGAGAAGAAGTGGGACTTCGGAAAGGACGACGAGGAACTGTTCGAGTATGCAATGCACGGACAGAATTACCTCGACTACCGCAGCGGCGCTGCAAAGCAGCGTTTCGAGGCTGACCTCGAGGCTGCCAAGGCCAAGGCCAATGCTCCGAAGGTAGTGGTTCGCCCTACAGTCGAGATGCCTAAGGAAGACGTGAGCGCAGTGCTCGCCAAATATCCTAAGGCTCAGCCTGTTCAAAGCCCTGTAAAGGGCCAGGTCATCTGGCAGGTCGACGTCGTCGACAAGTCCCAGGCTCCTAACGTCGGAACAGCCGTCGAGGCCGGCAAGACTTGCGGTTTCGTACAGGCCTACTACGGAATGGAGGAAGTAAAGCCTGCATTCAGCGGCAAGTTCGTGGCAGTGTTCGCTCATCAGGGCGACAAGGTCGAAAAGGGCGAAGTGCTCGCAATGGTAGCTGAATAGCAGTTCGTTGCATTGATTCTGATAAGGGCGACTCGAAAGGGCCGCCCTTATTGTTTTAAACTTTCATTTTTTGAGTCCGAATAGTTTTTTTCAGACAAATTAATTATCGCTTTTCTCGGATTCATATTATTATTGTTAGCAAAATAGGCCTTAAATGTTATTATAAGGCAGTTTGAGCTCCAATTCTTTTGTCGTACAGGATTTGGAAATTTAGGATTTAAATCATTACTTTGCAGATAAGAAATGAAACCTATGACGATACAGCCAGCCATCTGCATTAGATGGCTGTTCCGGCTTTTCTGTCAAGGGCAGCGCATTCCACATATATGACATTCCTATAACCTGATTTTTTTCCTAACCAATCATCAATTAATATTCTAACCTTATTATGAAGAGAAAATTTATGCTTTTCTTGGCGTGCCTGCTGTTGAATGCAGGCTTCGCTTTAGCGCAAGTCTCTGTCTCGGGTGTCGTCATTTCCAAGACCGACAACCAGCCCGTGGCTGGAGCTTCCATCGTCGTCAAGGGGACGACCAACGGAACCACCTCCGACGCAAACGGCAACTTTACACTCAAGGGACTGTCGTCAGTTGATGGAATGGCAGTCGTTTCCTTTATCGGAATGAGGTCGGTCGAGCAGCCGATCCAGTCCAAGATGACCATCTATCTCTCAGAGGCTACAGACCAGTTGAGCGAGGTCGTTGTAGTCGCTTACGGTACAGCCAAAAAATCCGAATTCACTGGATCGGCGGCAGTAGTCGACAACAAGAGGGTTGAGGCGCCTGTCGCTTCTTTCGACAAGAAGCTTGCGGGACAGGCTGCCGGACTCCAAGTCTATTCCAATTCCGGACAGCCAGGATCTGCCACTACTTTCCGCATCCGCGGTTCAGGTTCACTCACAGCTTCCAACGAGCCTCTTTATGTCATTGACGGAGTCGCTGCCTCTTCCGGAGATTACAGCCAGATAGCCAGCGACTGGAACGACTCGTCTTCCAATATCATGTCATCCATCAACCCTGCCGACATCGAGTCCATCACCATTCTCAAGGATGCAGCTGCCGCTTCGCTTTATGGCTCTAGGGCTGCAAATGGAGTCGTCGTCATCACGACCAAGCAGGGAAAGAAAGGCAAGCCAAAGACTTCCTTCAATGCCACATTTGGCTGGGCTTCTCTTGCAAATGGCTACGATACAATGGGTTCAGCTGAATATTATAAGACTTATTTCAACTCCATCTACTCCCAGCAGCTTGCTTCCGGAGTTTCATCAGATGCCGCCGTAGTTGCAGCGAACAACTTGGTCCAGGGCCTTATCACCCATAATCCTTACAATGTCTCCAACCCTCTCGACGCTTCAGGCAATGTTGCGAATGGAGCCAAGCTGGTTGTTGATACCGACTGGCAGGATGTCGTATTCAACGTAGCGCCTACCCAGGATTATGATTTCAATGTCAGCGGAGGATCAGACTATGCAAATTACTTCATGTCTGTAGGATACTTCAACCAGAAAGGCATCACTCCTTCTGCAAGCTACAAGCGCTATTCCGGAAAGGCGAATGTCTCTTCAAAGGCTGCCGATTGGCTTGAAGTCGGTTTGAACAGCACTTACTCTTATTCAATCCAGAATACTGAAGTCGCCGGCGGAGCCGGAGCGAGCCCTCTTTTCAATGCGCTCTACTTCTTGAGCGGAGTGCCTGTCTACGAAGTCGACGACGCCGGCAACTATGTACTCGATGCCAGCGGCAACAAGCAATACAATTATTTGAACCCTACAAACAAGGATTTCAACCCGCTGGCAATTCCCGCGATGGACGTGCACCGCACATTCACTTACCGCCTTCTCGCTTCAGCTTATGCCGATGTCAAGATCCTTGATAACCTTCATTTCAAGACCGTGTTCTCTCCTGACTATGTCGGAGTCTTCGAGAAGATGTTCTGGAACAAGTATCATGGAAACGGACCTGCCTACAACGGTCGCGCAGAGCGGTTCCAGACTCACAGCCTGACATACACATCCACCAACACCCTGACATATAACAACACCTTCTGCGACGTTCATCACCTCAATCTTATGCTCGGTCAGGAGTATTGGAATCAGAACATCAACCTGATGTCTGCTACTGCCACTAATTTGCTCGGCGACATGGAAGAACTCAGTGCCGGTTCCGCTTCACAGATGCCTACATCGTCTGAAACCACTGAAGTCCTGATGTCATACTTCGGCCGTGCCGAATACACTTTGTTGGACCGCTATAATTTCTCAGCCAGCCTTCGCCGCGACGGCTCCTCAATCTTCGGTGCCGACTACAAGTGGGGTACATTCTGGAGCTTGGGCGCTTCCTGGCAGATGGAAAAGGAATCATTCATCAAGGATGCCGGTTGGATCGATGCCCTCAAGTTCCGCATAAGCTACGGTACTTCTGGCAATAACCAGGGAATCAACAGTTACGCTTCCCTTGGCCTTTGGGCGTCAGGCAGCGACTATATCTATGGTACGTCAGGAGGACTCGGCCATTCTCAGCTGGTCAACACCAATCTCCATTGGGAGTCTCAGGGAATGTTCAACGTAGGTTTCGACTACAGCCTTTTCAACAACAAGCTGAGCGGAGCCCTCGAATTCTTCGACAAATCTTCCAGCGACCTGCTTTACGCAGTTCCTATCGCCGCTTCCAACGGATTGGAATCCATTACGATGAATACTGCCAAGGTATCGAACAAGGGCGTCGAATTCTCGATCAATGCAAACATCATAGAGTCCGGCTCTTTCAAGTGGGATGCCAATTTCAACATCACTACTTCTTCGGATAAGATTCTCTCTCTGGAAGGTGGCGACAAGATCATCTCCGCGACTGAAAAGATATGGAGAGAAGGCTACAGCCAGTACGAATTCTATATGCCGACATGGGCCGGCGTTGACAAGAGCACTGGCTCCCCTCTGTGGTATGTAGTAGCTTCAGACGGTACACGTACCACCACAAGCAAATATTCTTCAGCTTCTTATGAACTTCAAGGCAAGGCAACTCCTGATGCATACGGCGGACTCACAAATACTTTCTGGTATAAGAATTTCGATCTCAGCATTCTGCTTACATACAGCCTTGGTGGAAAAATCTACGACGGTCTTTATGCCGAGCTGATGCACGGAGGCAACAATTCAGGTACGAACCTGCACAGCGATGAACTCAATGCATGGTCATCGACCAATACGGATTCCAACATTCCTGTTTTCTCTTACGGCAACACTGACAAGCAGAACAGTCCTTCCAGCCGCTTCCTTTACTCAGCCACTAACTTGAGGGTCAAGAACATTACATTGTCCTATACTCTTCCTGCCAATCTTGGCGTAGCGTCCAACGTCATCAGCCGCGCCAGGGTATTCGCCAGCATCGACAACTTATGCACTTGGTTCCCTGGCGGATGGAAAGGATACAGCGATCAAGATATGTATGGCATCGGCGGATATGCCGCTTACCCTTCAATTCCAATTGCCATGACGGTATCATTCGGCGTAAACTTGAACTTCTAACCTTAAAATAGAATCACAATGAAAGCTAAATACTTATTTATTGGAGTGATGGCAGGCGCAATGCTTTGCTCCTGCTCGAAAAGCGAGCTCTTCCAGAATCCTTCGACGCAGCTCTCGGACGAGACGGCCATTTCCACTTCTGAAACCGTCAAGGCAGTGCTTATGGGGGCTTATGCCTATACAGGCGACTATCGTTATCTGACTCTGGCCAATACCGCCCTTGACGTGATGGGCGATGACTTCCATATTTCCAGCGGGGCTTACGGATTCCCGACCTACAACTGGAACATGTACTCTTACGACTATGCTCAGGTCCCTGCGGCAACACCTTGGTGGACAGGCTATTGCTCATATCTATGGCGCTTCGGCTACAAGGCTGTCGACCAATGCAACGAAATCATCGCCAATGCCGCCTCACTTCCTTCAGGCTGCGAGGACTATCTGGCTCAGGCTCATGCTGTAAGGGCATACAATATGCTGAGGCTGTGTGACCTGTTTGCAGGTGCCTACAATGCTGATCCGGACGGCCCCGGCATCGTGATCAGGCTTGAACCTGGTTCTGCAGATGCGACAAAGGATCCTGCCCGCACCACCATCAAGGAAGCCTATGCCCAGATCATCGAGGATTTCACTTTTGCATATAATGACCTGGTGAACACCGACACCCAATTTTTCACCAAGAAGTCTGCCGCCCTTCTCCTCTCGAGGGTATACCTCGAGATGAACGACTATGGAAACTGCAGCAAGTATGCGAAGATTGCGGCCGACAACACTTTCGACGGCTCGAACCTAATGAGCCAGTCTGAATGGCAGGGTGGCTTTACCGACCATAACAGCGAATGGCTGCTGTATTTCAACTATACTGCAGAGACATGCAACTACTACGCTTCCATCCCGTCATTCTGGTGGTTCACCCGCTGCGCCGACAAGGATTCCGAATGGGGCACCGAGAACTACGGCAAGAAGCAGACTTATGATTACGTCACTTCCGATGCCAATGCAACTTATGGGCACATGCTCCAGGGCTACAGCACCGTACGTGCAAACAACTCATTCGTGGCATTGTTCGACAAGAAGGACTGCCGCTCCCTGTTTCCATTCTATTTCTTCGAGACTGACGGATATTTCGTCTCCAAGTTCGGTTGGCGCACTTGCGTCGGCGATGCAGAATACCCAATGGGCCGAATCGCTGAAGCTTATTTGAACGAAGCTGAGGCAGAACTCGGGCTCGGCAGCACTGCAGCTGCTGCAAGCGTGCTTAATGCACTCCAGGTCAAGCGCGGTGCCACTGCCACTACAGCTACCATCGACCACATCTGGTTGGAGCGTCGCAAGGAACTCTACGGCGAAGCGTTCGCCCTTCCTGACATCAAGCGCCTGCGCAAGCCTCTGGAAAGAACAGGAGTCGACCATTGGTCGAAAGTCCTGTCGCTTCCTGCAGACAGCCCACGCTTCATGTTCCCAATCCCTCTGACTGAGTTGAACTACAATCCGAACATGACTTCGGCAGATCAGAACGAGTATTGGAGATGATCTTCACGACATGTGACATCTTAATGTTTTCCTTACGATAATGACGGCGGTCCTGACTACAGGGCCGCTGTCTTTTGCCCAGTCGGATCGGAGGGACGACGGAAGCGCTGATTTCGTCGGTGCGTCAGATGTCATTGAGGCCGACCTTTCCAAATGCAATGTCTGGAATAATGCATACAATGCAAAGGACAGCTGCATCTATTGGATTGGCGATGACAACGACGAGATAGTGAATCTCTACCGCAGCAATCTCAGCAAGCCTGACAGACAAAGGTTGACCGACGTTCCTTACACCTACGAATGTGGTTTCAATCCGGATTGCACCAAGATAGCCTACGTGAGCAGGATGGGACAGAGTGAAAACCGTCTCGACTAACTGCACATCATCGACCTCCGAAATGGCTCCCGGAAAGTGCTGGCAGACCCTTCAAGGCAGGCCAGCTATGACGGCACGGCAGTGATGGCGGATTGGCTCGATTCAGACCGCTGCTGCTTCTTCTCAGACCAGGATGGCTTCCGCAACCTCTACTTTTTCAATGCAAAGAGCGGTGAGGTGAAGCAACTTTCCTTCTTCAGGACAGACTTGGCAGATGCGCGGTATGTTACAGTAGGAGGAAAGAAGTCTCTCTTTTGGATGCATAGCGACCCCATCCATACCACGATGATGCTTATGGAGTGCCAGGATGGCGCAGAAGTCCGTTGAGGACTAGATGAAAAAGCGCTTTTCCACCCACTCGCGGATGTGTCTGCAGAGGCCGATGACAATCAGCCAGATGCCAATCAATATGAAGATTCCGCCGACGTAAGGTGACCATAGGAGCTCCGTTGCGTGAGTGAATGCTCTGTTGATCAAGATTTCCAGAAAGATACAGAAGCAGCCGGTGGCGATCCATGTGCCGCCGATGATGATGAGGTGCTTTCTTTTGATGGCATAAAGCAAGGCCACGGAACCGACTCCGATGGCGCATACGAACAATGACACTGGAAAGGCGAAATTCCAGAACCAGTTTCCACCTGAAATGGCGTTTACAAGCCATAGGAAAGGTACAGTCATTCCAAAGTCAATTCCCGCCATCATGATGGGATTGGGCTTCTTGAACCAAAGAGGGAATGCTACCCACATGTAAGTCATGAAGATGGCTCCGGCTACGTAGCCGGACCACGTGATTATGTGATTCGTGTGGATGTCCAGGAAAAGGCTTATCAGTATGGCCAGTATCGCCAGAATTGAAAAGACGAGCAGAAGTCCTCTTCGGTTCATTCTCATCGGTTCTTCGACGTGCGCCGGGAACGGCTTCGATATTTCAGCCTCCTTATTCGTAACGGGTACGGGAGTTCCGCAAAGCGGACACTTGGTTTCACAGTCGGCTAGCTTTACGCCGCAGTTGATGCAGTACATATTGTTATCTTTGGTTGCTTTCAACGCTTGCCCTCAGGCCTTCGTCCCGAAGCAGGCAGTAAAAAATGTATTCCAGTTTCGGCTCCTTGATCCCGCGGCTGAAGTTGACATGCAGCTCGCCATCGTAGGAAACCATCGTGCAATTATAGACTGACTCGGCGTTGGCGCCAAGGTAGAAATCGAAGTTCTTGACGTATTGCTTCATATCATCGGGGACCGTCACCTGCCCGAGATTGGAAAGGGCCAGGCAGGTCGTGTTCGATCCGAAAAGGTGGAATATCAGAGTTATGGCTGCATTCTTGAATGGAAGGGGCATCACCCTGACGAAGATGGACCGTTCTGAACCGATGTTCTCGGTGATCGTGGCGGCCATTTCTTTTTTCGTGATGGATAATTCCATCTGGTGCTTGACGGAGTTGCAGATTTCGTCGAAAGTCCACTCTCCGTAATTAGGGTCGATGGTAGGATTTACATAAAGGGAGAAGTTCCTCAATGTAGTGCTCTCGAAGAACGGCCTGACATTTACAGGTACTTCTATCCTGACTGGCTTCTTTCTTCTCCGTTTGGTCTCTTCCTGGATCTTTATCACGGACCAGATAAGTGCGGATCCGATGTATTCTGTGAGTGTCGTTCCATGTGCCTTCGCTGCGGCAAGAGCTTCCTTGACGTCATAGTGAAGGGATGTGGCGGTAACGTATCTGTCCTTTTCGACTGTCCCGGGAATCATGAAGGACTTCTTTTCGGCTCTGGGCTTTGAGACGGGGCCAGTGTTCTTCTGGAAGGAGTCCTCTGTCTCTTCTTCCTTTGGCTGTTCGTGCCTGTCCAGGACTCCGTTCGAGGGTGTGATGTAGATTCCGTTCTTCTGCTCCAGATATTCTGCTACGAGAGTCTTCAGGAAAATCAATCCGCCGGTGCCGTCTGTAAGGGAGTGAAAGAATTCCACTGCAATGCGTTTCTGATAGACGAGGACCCTGAATGCGCAGTGCCTTATCATTTCCTTCGGCATGACCGTCAGCGGATGGCTTTGTTCGTCTTCCACCTTTGCCGTTACTGTAGAGGATTCGAGATAATACCAGAACAGTCCTCTTTTCAAGCCGACAGCAATGGAAGGAAACCGCTTTACTGCCACGTCAAGCGCCGACTGCATGACATCCTTGTCAATGACTTCGGACAAAGTGGCGGAAAGTCTGAAAATATGGTTTCGGTAACTCCTGTATGTGGCGGGGTAGACTTTCGCCGCGTTGTCGAGCTTGAACCATCTTTTTGGAGGCATATCAGGTTTAGTGTTTTTTCTGTTGGATAGTTCTCTCAATCTTTATGCCGACTTTGCTATAACGGATAATAGAGGAAGAAGCCTGCCACTCCTCCGGCAAGAATGATCAATATCGGGTTCGCCTTCTTCCAGAGGCCGATGATGAAGGCCGCTGCAAAGAGCACCCAGGACTTCCAGTCGATGAAGTTCTCCTTGTCCATTAGCAATATCGCCGCTGCCGCAATCAGGCCAATTACGGTCGGGCGTATCCAGGTCATTACTGACTTGAAAGTTCCATCGCCCTTGATCTTTTCATACATCTTGCAGATGACCAGCATGATGATGAAACTCGGCAACATCACGGCCAGCGTGGATGAGAAGGACCCAAGCACGCACATAAGTTTCGAGTAGCCAAGGTTCAGAGGAACTGTGTAGCCGACGTATGTTGCGGTGTTGATTCCGATTGGACCGGGAGTCATCTGGGAGATAGCTACGATGTCGGTGAACTGCTGCGATGTCATCCATGCATGAGTCGTCACGACTTCATTCTGTATGAGCGACAACATTGCGTAGCCGCCGCCGATGGTGAACAGTCCTATCAGGAAAAAGACATAGAAAAGCTGAAGGAAGATCATTTCGAGTCCTCCTTCTTTTCCTTGTTCTCCTTGTATTTCGAGTATGCGATGGCCAGCACAGCTACTGTAAGAAGTATATAAATAGGAGAGACTTTCAGGAATGCTATCAGGCAGGCGACGCCGGCAGCAAGCAATCCTGTCCAGACATTGAGCCTGCTCTGGACTGCCATCGTGAATACCGGGACGGCGATCAATGATACGACTACAGGCCTGATGCCCTTGAATATCGCGCTGACTACCTTGTTGTTCTGGTAGCCTGTAAAGAACATGGCAATAAGGAGTATTATGAGGAACGACGGGAGCGTGCTTGCAATGGTCGCAACGATGCTTCCCTTGACTCCCTTGAACTTGTATCCCAGAAAAATCGAGAAATTCACAGCCAGAAGCCCTGGCGCCGATTGGGATATGGCGAGCATGTCCATGAAGTCTTCATTGTTTATCCAATGCTTCTTGTCGACGACTTCTTTCTGTATCAAAGGAATCATCGCCATGCCGCCTCCAATGGTGAAAGCGCCGATCTTGCTGAAGGTCCGGAATAGGTCCCAATAGAACTGCCTGTCAGCCTTCCTGTCGGCCTTCTTTTTGGCCTCCGATGTCTCTACAGGTACCTCTGTGTTGTCTTTTGTCATATTGAAGATTACAAAGGTAAAATATTTTCAAAGATTTTTTGCATAAGTTGAAAAAGGCTTTATCTTTGCAATCCCGTTTGAAAAAGATGGGGAGTTCATTGAAAAATTGGAAGACAAGTTTGTACAAGCATAAGTACCAAGAAAACGCAAAGATCGAG